>Ga0257114_1001598_pt1 | contig 15866 bp, 10 predicted proteins | sample SI112_10mmetaG_FD_190149 | JGI IMG/M metagenome (GOLD analysis project Ga0257114, IMG submission 190149) | Marine microbial communities from Saanich Inlet, British Columbia, Canada - SI112_10m | ecosystem: Environmental > Aquatic > Marine > Inlet | place: Canada: British Columbia | collected...
GGTGTACTCTAGCGCCCTGTCGCTCGGCGCGCCCGTCGCGGGCGCGCGGGCGGGCGCGCGGTGCGCGAGAGGCATGGTGTGACGGCGAGCGGGACGCTCGGTGGGTGGGGCTGCTTCGGGACGCGCGTTGACCGCGGTTCGGATACGATTCGATTCGATGGAAACTACGCGTCGTCGTCGGCGGTCTGACGCTTGAGCCAGTCCCAAGCGCGCGTGAAAGGATTGGCGTCGACGGCGTCCGCGATGGGAGCGATGGGCGCGGCGTCGTCGGCGGGCGCGGACGCGCGGCGAGGATGGTGCGTGCGGCGAGCGCGAGCGTCTTCGCCGTAAAAGTCGGGGATGGAGTCGTCGTCGTCGGTATCGGTGCCGATGTCGGGAACGTGGCGGGATGGTCGTGGACCGGGGGCGGCGGCGCCGGCGTCGTGGGCGTCGCGCTTGAACGCGTCGTCGTCTTCGTCGCCGTCGATGCCGAGGAAGTTGCGAACGGAGCGCCATCCTCGGCGCGCGCCGGAGCGGACGTCTTGGGCGTGAAGAAACGCGCTCACGGCGTCTTCCTCGTCTTCGTCGTCGGAATCGCGATTGGAAGCATCGTGCTCGACCCAGGATTGTCCACCGGCTTTGACACGATCGTGAATCGCCTTCACCGCGGCTTGGTACGTTCCCGGAATGTGGTCGAGCATCATGTACGGGTCGAGGACGACGTCTGTGAACGCCGTGGGGTGTTTATACTCCGCAGTCGGTGCGTCTGAACGCACGTGCTTGAGGTGGATAACTCGTCCCGGTTGAACCATGAAATCGCTCGCCGCGTGATCACGAAGTTCGAGGCCGACGACGCCCTCTACCTCGCCCCAAGCGCCTTGGCATTTGCGCCGACTGTCCCCGCGCTTCTTAGGAGGCGACAGCGACGCAGCTTTCGAGACGTCGCGCGCTCCAGCGCCACTTGCTAACTCACTATCTTTGCTAACGTTGTCTAAATCTTGCGCTACCTCGGTGATTTCTTCCTCGGTCGCGCTCACTTCTCGCTCCAACGCCGGCCTGTCCCTGCCGCCGAGCACCGAGGATACGGCGCGCAACATCGCGTGCGACGGTGCGGCGTGGTTCAACCGACGTAATAGTCGGCGAACGGAAGCGTGACATAATCGCGGTATAACATCAGCGCCGGCGACGACGCACGTGATGTAATCGCTCGCCGCCTCGCTCAAGTCCATGCTGCTCACGCTCGGCGCCGCGATACACACGCACGTGCACGACGCCAGTCGTCGCAATATTTCTCTTCTCTCCTCCTCGACGACATCGCTCAATCCCTCTAGCGCGAGCGACTCGATATCTTTATCCGTACTATGCATGAGCATCGCGATGCACGCGGCTACACCGCCGCCCATACTGTGACCGGTGACGAGAAACTCGTATCCCGAATGCTTGCGCATCGAACGCGCCACGGCGGGAAGCATGCGCTTTAACACTTGCCACGCCGATGCCACCATCCCAGAGTGCGCCCAGCCGTTCAAGAACTTCACACTTTCGCTGCTCACGTCCGTTAACGCGTCGTGAAACTCCCACGTCCCGCGCACAGAAAGCACCACCTTGCCCGCGGCGCGATCGACTGCGACGAACGAGCTCGGCGAAAATTCCGTCCCACTCCACTCCGCATCCACCACATCTTTCGTCTCGATCTCGCAGCTCCTCGCGCATGCCTCCGTCGCTTTCGCGTGCATCGCTTCGTAATCCCCCATTCCGCGCGTTTCACCGCCGCCGCCCGCAGCCTTTAAACTCTTCAATTTGTCCCGAAACGACGCGTCGCTCAGCACGCTCGACGCCGTCCCATACGCCCCGATCGCGTATTTCACCGCCACTCGCAGCGCCGCGAGTTCAATTTCACCCGGGCTTTCGGGTTTCATCGTCTCATTCGGGTACAGCTCTCGCATCGTCCTCGTTCGATCGCGTTCCGCCTCGCGCTGCTCGCTCCACAGCACGAACCCAGCCATCGGGTCAAACGTCGCCATCCCGACCACGCCCAGCGGCGCGAGCTCGCGCACGACGCCGCCGTAGACGACGCGCAGCGCGCGTTCGAGCTCGAGCCATCCCGCGGTGGGATGCGCGCGCTTGGGCGCGCGCGCGGGCGTCGTTTCCGACGTCGTGACGCTCGCGCTGTCGCGCGCGCGCGGCGAATCGGCGTCGCGCATGCGCTCAGCGGGACTCGCGACGCATCGAGACGCGCGCGATGCGTCGGCGCTTTCGTTCGGGTCGGTGTCGGGGCGCGCGCGCGGGGCGCGGTGAAGTGCGGCGCGCGTTTACTCTTGACGTTGAATTCGCCGAGCGTCACGCGGCGAAGGCGACGGCGAAGGCGACGAAAGCGTCGCCGCCGTCGTCCGCCGCGCGTCTTCTAGGACCTACGCTAATGCTATGGTGTTTGGTCGTCGTTGGTAACGCGCACGGGTGCTTGATGCCGAACCTGAGCTCGAGCGCGCCGCGAGGCCGGAGTCGCGCGTCGACGACGCACTCGGCGGGCGACAGCTCGAGGGCGAGACGGGATTTTCCGCCGTCGTCTCGAGAGAGCTTGAGGGCGTACTTCGTGAGCGGTACGGAGGCCTTGACGATGGCTTTGATCGTGGTCGTCGAGGACGCGGGCTTGAAATCACGACCGAGCTCGAGGTCGACGCCGTGGGTGCCGCCGCGAAATTTCGTGCGCGCCGCGACTTGCGCGCGCGATTCCCCGAGACGAGTTCGAGCGACGACGCGCAGTGCGTGCGCGTCGAGCGCGTTCGACGTCGCTCTTAAGTTTAAATCAAGCGCTCGCGCGTTCGACGGCGGCTTCGAGTGCGCCGTAAACGTCAGGCGAGGCGACGGCTTGGCCAAGTTTCTCGCAAACGCAAACTTGGCGCTCGACGTTCGCGCGGTCGGTGGCTCGTCGTCTTTGCGCGCCTTCGCTTCGCCCGACTTCTCCACGTCGTCGTCTTCAGCGCCGTGTAACATTTTAAACGCGTCAAACGGCTTCACCGGCGTGCCGATGGACCACGACTGCGACGTCGGCGCGGCGAAGCCCGAATCCAGCCGCGTCGTCACGCTTTGCCGAAACTCCAACCCAAAATCCCTGTGCACGCTCCCGAGCTCCAATTCCGCCTCTCTCGTCAGCGAATGCGCGCTCACCGTCGCGTGAAACGCGCGAAACTCGGCAGAATCGCCGTCGTCCCTCCCCATTCTCCGCTCCGCGTCGCCCTGCGCGTCCCACCTCGCCTCGCTCGGACACCTCCCGCCCGCCTCCGCGTCGCTCCACACCCGCACCACCCCCCGCGTCCCGCGCTCGAGCGCCCGCGTCACCGTCACCGCGAACGCCGCGTCCGATCTCTTTCCCGCGCTCTTCTTCCCCCTCGCGCCCTCGCGCGCGTCGTCGTCGTCGTCGCCGTCGTCTCGCGCGCGTCCCGCGTCTCGCGCGCGTCCCTTCCCCCCTCCCACCGCCCACGCCGGCGCGTACCGCGCCGTCGTCACCGCGCCCTTCGCGTCGTCGCCCTCGTCGGTGTTCGCGCCTCTCGCGTCGCACCGCACCCGCGTCGTCGCCCTCCGCGTCGTCGTCGTCGTCGTCGTCCGTCCGTCGTCTCTCCGCGCGTCGTCTTCGCGCGTCGCGTCGTCGTCCGGGACGCGCGTCGTCGTCGTGTGGGACGCGAACGCGCGCGCGTCGTCGCGCGTTCGACGCGCGCCGTCCATCGCGCCGTCGTCGGCGCGTCGGCGCGCCGCGCGCGTCGCGACGGTTGGCGTCTGCGGTCCGCGACGAACGAAAACCCGTAACAGTGCCGACACTACCGCGGCGACCGACCGACCGCCTCGACCCTTCGCGTCCCCGACGCTCGCGCGCATGCATACGCGTATACGTGAGATATTTCATACATCACGTGCATCGAACGGTATATTTCAATCACGATCGCGGCGTCGCGGAAATCCGCCATCGGCGACGCGCGCGGTCGTCCGAGCGCGCGATCGCGCGTCGGCGTTCTGAATCATGGTCCCGATCGCGTGCTGTATACGTGAGATCTCACGTATACAATACATAGCCGCGAAACGATCGGCCGAAAACGCGAGATCTCGCGTTTGCCGCGAAACGATTGGTCGACCGCGCGACGAAAAGGAGGGTTTCGCGCGCCGCGCGCGAGACGCGCGCGCGCGGTCGCGCGAATCCCGCGTCGGCGCACGGAGGGCGGTCGCGAGCGCGCGCGGCGTCGCGGCGCGCGAACGCCGCGCGAACGCCGCGCGAGACCGCGAATACCGCGTCGTTTCGTCGCGTTCGCGCGCATTCATTCATTCATTCATTCATTCATTCATTCATCGATTCGCGACGCGTTCGGGGGGAATTCGCGGGCATGGGCGAGGGATGGCGGCTCGGGACGACGGTGCGGGCGTGCGCGGTGATGGCGGTGGCGATCGCGGGCGCGCGGGCGCGGGCGCGGGCGGTGGAGGGAGGGAAGGGACGCGACGCGCGCGACGCGGAGGCGAGCGGAGGCGAGGGCGAGGCGACGCGGGAGGAGGAGACGGCGTCGACGACGACGGTGTCGAGGAGCGGGAGCGTGCCGGAGTTTGATGAGGTGCGGGCGATGTATCACGACGCGATGAACACGCTGAGCACGCTGGATGGGGATCAGGGGTACGACGTGGCGACGCGGGCGTTTGGGCGCATCGCGAATTTGGCCAAGGAGAGGGGAGATAAGAATTTGGAGTGCGAGGCGGCGTTGATCGTGGCGGAGATCGAGATTAACTCGCTGCGGAGGATGTATGCGGTCTATGAGCGCGATGCCGTGCACGATGGGATCGATGCGTCGCAGTTTGAACGCATCACGCAGACGACGCTCAAGTTGGCGTACGACAACGGCGATAAGATTTCCGAGGCGCGCGCGCACTTGGCGGTTGGAGATTACTATTCCATGGCGGTGAACGATCACGTGGCGGCGCTGGAGCACTACGGACTCGCGCGCGAGTTCGCGCGCGATGAAGGAATCTTGCCCGTCGAGACCGAGGCGTGTCGAAGGATGCGGTGGACGCAGAGCATTCGAGGCGACGTCGACGGCGCCGTGGCGCTCTCGCGCGAAGTCTTACGACTCACGCGCGAGTACGTCGCGATGTTGAATGACGAGAAGGAGTCCTCGAAAAGGGACGCGACAGTACCCCTGATGCTTCGTGAGCATTGGTACTTGGGTGGGTACGAAAATCAAGAGGTGTACGCGCTCAAGGAGCACGGGTGCACGCTTCGCGGCGAGACGCGTTTGTTGTCGAGGCCGATTGTTTTGGAAAAGTACCAAGACGAAGCCGTGCGAACGTTCGAGGAAGCGATAGCGACGCTCGATTCGCACTGGAAGCGCAGCGAAAGCTCGTTCGAGACCGACGCGGAGGGCGCGGCGATAAAATTGAGTCTTTTGGCGCATCTCGGAGACATTTTAGACAACGACCTCGAGCGAACGCCAGAGAACCACGCGTCTGCCGTCGAGTACAGGAGAACGTACAACGAACTGAAACCAGGATCATTCGGCTCGAATGTCACGTGCGCACTGTGCGAAGAACCGCTCGGCGGTCTATCCATAGACGACGCGAGGATCCAGATGACGTACGCCTGGGACGCGTGCGAATCCAGTCATCACTTCCATTCCGCGTGTCTCGAGGCGGCGTTCGACGAGACGGCGCACGCGGGATGTCCTGGATGCAAGGCTGAAATCCAATCGACGGCGACGTCAAATTAAGTAGAACATTAGATGAGGTAGAACATAGAACACCCGGGTCGCGAAGGCAACTTCGCGATCTGCACACCATCGTGGTCGTTTGTAACAACCTTCTCAGACCGATGACTATTTTTGTCCCGCCTCACTCGGGCGCGCGCGATGACGATCGAAACAACGCAATCGCCGCCGCCCGCGTCGAATTGGTGCGTCTCGCGCGTGCGTCCGTCTTGAGCGCGCGCGCCACCCTCGTCTCGCCTCGCGACTCCAAAGAGTCAAACGCCGCTTCGACTGACTGACGCGGTTCTCGCGCAGCGCTCTTGGAAGTGCCCAGAGACTCGAACGCCGCGGCGGATCCCTCGTGGCCATCCCACACTACGTGAAAAAGACAGGGTACCGAGCCGCGAACGCGTACGGCGCGAGGCCGGTCTTCGTCGCCGAAACGACATCCGCGAGCGCGCAACAGAAGGTTCTCGGCGCCGCGCGCGACGCCGGCGGTCGAGGCAAAGGCACCGCCCGAAAAGCGCTCATGCCCTACGCCCCCGACGCGCCGCGAAACCGTCCTCGCGGGAGTTTGCAAAACACCATCGGTCGCCGATTCGGCCCGTCGTGCGCGGCGACGCTCAAGCGCGAACGCTACCGCGGCGCGAGCTCGATTTCTCTCGCCGACGGTTCCATCCACGAGCCCTGGCGCACGACCAATCAAGTCATGGTCCCATCTCAACGCGTGGTTCAGACCACCGGATTAGACAATCCCGGCATCTCGTCGACGATCGCCAAGCGCGTGCACGCCTCGCAGCGCCGATAGCGCGCGCATTGTAATCGTCGCGTCTCGCGCGCTTTAAAGCTTCCCACAGCCGCCACTTTCGCCATTTCGAGACGCGCGCGCGATGTACGCCGACGGCATCGACGACGACGACGACCGGCGTCGAGATGACGACGACGACGACCGCGCGGGCGCGCTCGTGGGCGGCTTGGAGCTCCGCGCGCCGCGCGACGCCGCGACCAATCCGCGCGGTCCCGGTGGATCGACCTCGCGCTTGGGACTCGACGCACTCGCGCACGCGAAGCGACGCGAGAAGCGCGCGCGCGAGAGCGCGCTGTCGTTCTCACTCGACGCCGAGGACGACGCGGGAGAGGCGCGCGCGAGGCGCGGGGTAGAAGGCGAGAGCAGAGGACAGCGGGACGGGAAACAATTCAGAGCGCGCCGCGACGAAACGCCGTCGCATCCGGGAGGACTGAACGCGCACGCCAAGGAAGCGATCGATCGACGCAGAAAAGATGGAAAGTTTGGGCGGGGGTTGCAGGCGCGACGTGAGGATGAACGGGATGGCGAAGATGCGGACGGGCGGCGACGGAGTTGGCGCGGCGACGACGGCGAGTGGGAGGAGACGCCGAGGAGAGATCGAGACGGACGGATGATGACGCCGAAGTTCGCGAAACATGGATCGTGGGATGATATCGCGGCGCAACCGGCGACGGCGCGGAGTGGGTCTGGAGGTGGGTGGAGCGGGAACGCGTCGAGCAGTCAACGGTCGCATTCGTTGCGCTTTGAGATGGATACGCCCGCGGCAACGCCGAGTTGGAAATCCAATGCCTGGGCCACGGGGGCGATGGCGAACGCAAACAAGTTTGTCACCGAAGGTACCGCCGTCGCGGCCGAAGACGACGACGCGCCAGCCCCGGATGACGACGCGGAGAAGGTTTTGGATCGCGCGTGGTACGACGACGACGAGGGCGGCGGCGCGCACGGCGACGCGCACAACCCTTTTAACACGAACGCACGGGATGAGGCGCGTTACGCGAAAAAAGAACAAGAATACGCGAAAAGGTTGACTCGACGCGACGGGTCGCTCATGTCCATGGCTGCGTCGCGACGCGTCAGTCAACTCAACGCCGATTCAAATCAATGGGAAGAAAATCGTATGATGACGTCCGGTGTGATTCGCACCAAGGAAATTGATTTGGATTTTGATGACATGGAAGAAAACCGCGCGGTTTTGCTCGTGCACGACACGAAACCGCCATTCTTAGACGGCCGTATGGTGTTCACGAAGCAGCAAGAGACTGTCGTACCGGTGAAGGACGTCACGAGCGACATGGCGCAAATCGCGCGCAAAGGAAGCGCGTTGGTGAAGGAAGTGCGTACGAAGCGAGAGGAGAACAAAGGTCGGGATCGATTTTGGGAAATGAAAGGGTCGAAGATGGGATCGATCACGGGTACGACACAAGCTGAAAACAAGGAAGCCGCGGAAAACGCGCAAGCGGCGAAAGGTCGCGATGACGACAGACCAGACGTCGTCGGCGCGGACGGCGAAATCGATTTCAAGGCTGGCGCCAAGTTTGCCGAGCACATGAAAGGTTCGAAGGCGAGCGCACAAAGCGAGTTCGCGAAGACGAAGACGATCAAAGAACAGCGTGAGTTCTTACCTGTGTACGGTTGTCGCGAAGACTTGATGCATGTCATTCGCGAAAATCAAATCGTAGTCGTCGTCGGCGAAACCGGAAGCGGTAAGACGACGCAAATGACGCAATACATGCACGAGGAAGGTTACTCCACATTCGGGATGGTCGGTTGCACTCAACCCCGTCGCGTAGCTGCAATGAGCGTCGCGAAGCGTGTGAGCGAGGAAATGGGCTGTGAACTAGGTAAGGAAGTTGGTTACGCCATTCGATTCGAGGACTGCACGGGGCCTGATACGATTATCAAGTACATGACGGATGGCGTGCTTCTTCGAGAAACTTTGCGCGAACCTGATCTTGACATGTACAGCTGTATCATCATGGACGAAGCGCACGAACGATCGTTACACACTGACGTTCTATTCGGTATTCTGAAGAAAGTTGTCGCGCGCCGTCGCGATTTCAAGCTCATCGTCACGTCGGCGACGTTGAACGCAGAAAAGTTTAGTAACTTCTTTGGATCGGTGCCGGTTTTCCACATTCCTGGTCGCACGTTCCCGGTCGATATTCTGTACTCCAAGACACCCGTGGAGGATTACGTCGAAGCTGCGGTGAAGCAAGCGCTCACTGTGCATCTCTCGTCGGGACCGGGTGACATTTTGATCTTCATGACGGGTCAAGAAGAAATCGAGACGGTGACGTACACGTTGGAAGAGCGCGTCGAGCAGTTGATGAGCGAAGGCACGTGCCCACCGCTGAACGTTTTACCAATCTACTCACAACTCCCGAGCGATTTGCAGGCGAAGATTTTTCAAGACGCAGAGGATGGTAACCGAAAGTGCATCGTCAGTACTAACATCGCGGAGACGTCGCTCACGCTCGACGGTGTCATGTACGTCATCGACAGCGGTTATTGCAAACTTTCAGTGTTTAATCCTCGAATGGGTATGAATGCTTTGCAAGTTTTCCCTTGCGCGCAAGCTGCGGTGAATCAACGCAGCGGCCGCGCCGGTCGTACTGGACCAGGGACGTGCTATCGCCTGTACACGGAGATGGCGTTCAAGCACGAAATGCTCGTCTCGACGGTTCCCGAGATTCAACGCACCAACTTGGGTAACGTCGTGTTACTTTTGAAGTCGCTCAACGTGGATAACTTGTTAGATTTTGACTTCATGGATCCTCCTCCCCAAGAAAATATCTTGAACAGCATGTATTCCCTGTGGATTTTAGGCGCGCTCGACAACACTGGCGGGCTCACGAAACTCGGCTCGAAGATGGTTGAATTTCCCGTCGACCCGCCGCTGGCGCAGATGCTCATCAAAGCGGAAGAAACGGGCTGCTCGAACGAAATGCTCACCGTCGTCGCGATGTTATCGGTTCCGTCAGTGTGGTTCAGGCCGAAGGATCGAGAGGAAGAATCCGACGCCGCGCGCGAAAAGTTCTTCGTTCCCGAAAGCGACCACTTGACGTTGCTCAACGTGTACCAGCAATGGAAAAATAACGGGTACAGGAACGATTGGTGCAACAAGCATTTCATTCAGGGCAAAGGTCTGAAGAAAGGTAGAGAGGTGCGCGCGCAATTGATGGATATCATGAAGCAACAGAAAATCCCGCTCGTGAGCTGTGGGCAAGATTGGGACGTCTGCCGTCGATCCATCGCCGCCGCGTACTTTCATCAAGCGGCGCGTTTGAAAGGCGTCGGTGAGTATGTCAATGCTCGCAATGGTATGCCCTGCCACCTGCATCCGAGCTCAGCGCTTTATGGTCTGGGTTACACTCCTGATTACGTCGTATACCACGAACTCATCATGACATCGAAAGAATACATGCAATGCGTCACCGCCGTCGAACCGCACTGGCTCGCCGAATTCGGACCGATGTTTTTCACGCTCAAGGAGAGCCATTCGAGCATGTTGAAATCAAAGGCGAAGCGCAAAGAGGACAAGGCGAAGATGGAGGCTGAAATGCAAGCTAAACGCGATGAGGAAGCACAGCTGCAAGAAGCGCAGCGCACGCGAGAAGAAGATCGCCGCGCGAGACAAAGGAGTCAAATCGTGACGCCGGGGCAACGCAGCGCGGCGACGACGCCGCGCGTAGATTCCGGAACGTCGCGTCCTCCATCGAGCGTTCGGCGCGGTGCGGGTGGCCGGACGCCGGGAAGAAAACGCTTTGGACTATAGATAGGATTGTAGATTAGCTAATTTTAGACAACCATTACAACGTTTCTAGTCATCTCAGTTAGTGGTAACCGCTAAGCGCTTCAAATGATCCATGAACACTTGCAGACTCACGTCATCCGTGAAAATGATGTCCGATCCGCCACCCATCGTCGCGCTCGAGTTGTACGTCGCGCTCGGATTCAATTTGGCCAACAAAAAGCGCGCCTGAGAGCCGTGCTGATCGCAATCAACCAAACGCGGCACGGGGAATCTAGTGGCGATTATTTGTTCCGCCTCCGCCTTGGGCGCCGCGAGCAAGTCTTTGAACGCCACGTGCTCTGGCTGATCTTGATAGTTCGCCTTTCGCCACTGCGCGATCGTCATACCGTGGAAAACGACAACACTGAAGTAAGCGTCGAGGACCAAGATTTTGTCCGCGGCGATCGAGCACACGTCCAGCAATACGGGCTCGGGAGGACCGTTGAAGGAGTACGCCGTCAACGTGGGTTGAATCATCACCAACGAATTGAAGACGTTTTCACGCATCAAAATCATGCGGAAATACGCCGTCTCGTCGGGCGAATTGTTGAACACTTGCACGAACTGCGATCGTCGCAAGTTGAACATGAACTGCGGGTAAATGCTAAATTGCGGCATGAGCTGAAACGAATGCGGATCGTCCTTTCTGTAATCGCCAAAGCGCTGGCACAGCTGGATGAGCTTGCGATCGAGCCATCTCGTCGCCGCGGGGCAATCCGTTTCTTCCTCAGTCTCCATCTTCCAAGACAACTGCCTAGCGACGAGCACGGCTGCGGCTTCTTGATCGAACCCGGCGGCGATGTCGTTCAAATTTTGTCCTTCGGTCCAACGACGACTCGTCGTGATGACGCGCATGCGCGTCTCGCCGCTGGGGAGCGTGTACGTGCACAGAAATTGCAGGTAAAACTGTTGCGCTTGCTGCCCTTGCATGGCCATCGGCTGTTGATCTTTCCCACCCGGATTCGCAACATCAAAGTACACCGCCAGAGACGTTTCGTTCGTGAGTGTGCAAAGCTTCCACGCCGTCGTTCCGCCGCTACCGATGGGCGTGTCGCTCGTCGCGCCTGGCAAACCTTTTCGATCGAGCGCAGCGCATGGTCCGATCACCCCCGCTGTCCTCACGTCGCGGCTCGTGATTACTTCGAACTGTCCGTTGTACGCGATTCCCAATCCACCCTCAGCGTCTGGGGCGAAAAGTTTTTGAAACGACGTCTTGAACACGGTGTGCGAAAACGACTCAGCCAGCACGACGTTCCCGCCAGTCTTTTCCACGCAAACTTTCATCTCCGCCAGTCCGACTTGATCGAGCGCGCACGCGAACACGTCCAACACGTGTCCATTCGCGCACAGGTTGATCGCCACCTGTTCGTAATACTTTTTGGCCTTGTGATAAAACGGCGCCGCGCCCTTGACTATGTCCTTGTGCGATCGCACCGCCTGCTCCATATCTTTCGCCACGATCGTTCCACCTCCATCCGTAGCCGCGCCGCCGGTGAATAACATCGCCCTCGCGTTCATCCCGATCGCGGACGTGGACAACAGACAAGACGCCACCATGAGCGCCGTGCCCGTGCATCGCGACCGTCGGCACGACGGCAACGGCGCGAACGCGTCTCGCTGCAATTCCTCCAAAATCGCCGTAAACTGAAATTCACACTCGCTCAGCGGCACCAAGAACTTGCTCGTCGGCATCGCTCCCGGGTGTGCGCCGTTCATCCCCGGCTGCGCGCCCGCCATCCCCGGAGCTCGACCGTTCGTCTGCCGGTGCCCGCCCCCGAGCGTCAACTGGTCCTTAATCTGCTGTTGCGTAAACTCCTTATTTCCCCGAAACACGTACGATTTCGGACAATCCGCGAACCCCAACTCGTGCACGTGCACGTGCGTCCCGAACGTCACCAACCCAACCCGCGCGTCCTCCGGCAACAGACTCAGCGCCTGCGTCAGCGCCTGCTTCAGCGCCGTCAACTCCTCCTCCTCCGCGCACGCGTCGACGACGAACAGATACCCCGGTCCGCATCCCGTCCCCTGTCCCGCTCGCGGCACCGCGTACTCTATCGTCGTGTAGCTCGGGAACAGCTCCGCCGGCAGATTCGTCTCGCTCAGCGCGTTGTAGTGCGGCGGAAAGTGATTCCTCGCGTGGCACAGGCAGCACACCCAGATCTTGCTCGCGAAATCCACCCTCGCGTACGGGTTCAGCCCCCCCCCGCACCCCTTGCACCGCACGCACTCGTACGGCACGCGCGGCGCGACCTCCGACGCGATCTCTCGCAGCGGCGTGACGACCGCGCCGAACGGCACGACGCACTTCGTCATCTCGGCTCGCGAATTCGCCACCACGTTCCACGACATTCGCACGCCGTCGCACGCCTCCAGCGCGCTCCAATCCACGCCCGCGCGCGCGACATCATTGGCGCTCTGCGCGCGCGCCGCGGGGTCGTCGCGCGACGCCATGACGGCGTCGTCGTGTGCCGATCGACGAATTCGCGCCAACGAATCATCGCTTCATTCGACGAATCGACGCGCGACGACGCGCGCACACGGCGACGCGCGCCGGATCGCGTCGCGCGATGTCGCGCGCGTCGTCGCGCGTCGCGCCGGCGCTGGCTCGGCGCGCGCGCGCGGCGACGCGCGACGCGCGGGGCGCGACGACGACGACGAGCGGCGACGACGCGACGCGACGACGACGACGCGCGACGACGGAGGCGCGCGACGACGGGCAGCGACGCGCGCTGGACGCGCTGGAGCGGTTCTACGACGGCGCGCGCCTCGGGACGCGCGCGGGGCGAGGGGTGTACCTGCACGGAGGCGTCGGGCGAGGGAAGACGGCGCTCGCGGACGCGACGAGCGAGGACGCGAGAGAAAAGGGCGGACTCGAGGTCGAGCGAACGCATTTTCACGCGTTCATGGCGAGGATACATCGAGCGCTGCACGAGAGCGCGATGAAGGCGCGCGGCGAGGGCGGGGGGGGGGCGGATCCGCTGTGGACGCTGGGGAAAAACATGGCGACGAAGACGCGGCAACACGTGCTGTGCCTGGACGAGATGGAGATCAGCGACGTGGCGGACGCGATGGTGATCGAGAGGTTGATGCGATCGTACTTCGCGCACGGCGGAGCGCTGGTGACGACGTCGAATTGCGCGCCGGAAAGATTGTATTACGGTGGGATTAATCGAGCGGCGTTCGCGGGATTCGCGGACGGGTTGCGAGCGCGGTGCGAAGTGGTGGATTTGGACGCGCGCGAGAGCGTGGATTATCGTCGGCGCGCGCGCGATGAAGACGTGGAGAATGGAGTGATCTTCGTCGGCGATGACGACGCGACGCGCGAGCGACTGTCGCGCGCGTGGGATCGTTTCACGCGAGACGCCGAAGGCGAACGCGAAGTCGACGCCGACGTCGGCCGTCTGCGCGCGAAGGCTCGCGTGGGCGCGCACGCGAGGTTCACGTTCGATGATATTTGCGGGCGGCGATCGCGCGCGGCGCCGAGCGATTACGTCGCGCTCGCCGAGCGATTCAAAGTGATTTGCGTGGAGGACGTCCCGAGACTGCCCGTCGACGCGAGCGAAAACGAAGCGCGGCGGTTCATCAACCTCATCGACGTCTTATACGAGCATCGCGTCGTGCTCCTGGCGAATCTATGGACGTCCCCCGACGATCTCTTCGACGTCGTCGGCGGCGCCGTCGACGATTCCGACGCGTTCCGCGAGCTCGCGCCTCGCGAACGCACGCGAATCGAAAACGCGTTTCAGAGCACACTTTCCGTCACCCGGGACGGCGGCAGCAGCGGTCGCTCGACGACGATGCTCGCTCCCGAGCTCGAGTGGTCCGCCACCGGTCGCGTCGGCGCCTCGTTAGCGCACGTCTCCGGCGTCAATTTCACGCTCGCCGCGAGTCCGCGCGCCGCGTCTCGCTTGCACCACATGCGCTCGAGCGCGTATTTCAATACTTCTCCCTAGCGCCCATCCCCAGAACCGCACGCCCGCTCGCGCGCGACCATGTTCGCCGCCGCCCGCCCCCGAACGATCGCGCGACCGTCCGTTCGCGCCGCCGCGTCCGCGAGGCGCGCGTCTCGCGCCGCCGCGCGCGTCCACGCGCGCGCGAACGACGGTGACGTCAACGTGGATCGCCGCGAGTTCGTTCGCAACGCCGCGTTCGCGGCGCTGTCCGCGACGCTCGTCGCCCCGCGAGAGGTGCGCGCGCGAGCGATGCGCGCGATCGATGACGCGCGAGCGACGCGCGCGCGCGGGAGACGCGAGCGAGGCCGCGCGCGCGGTCGGGACGGCGGGGACGCCTTATCGGGACGGTTCGGCGCGCGCGACGGCGACGCGCGGCGACGCGGGGACGCGGCGACGCGCGCGCGCGAGGGCAGCGACGAATGATTCGACCGCGGATCGCGCGATTCGATGACTGACGACGACGGCACGGGCGCGTGGACGTTCGCAGGCGCGCGCGGGTTTCTTCGGCGGGGATAAGGAGGAAAAGTACCAGGCGGAGACGAAAGCCATCATCGAGCAAGTGAAGCAGACGTTGGAGATGGCGCCCGGTACGGAAGGTCGCGAAGAGTCTATTAACACGACGCGCAACATGACCAACGCGTGGGTGGCGAAGTACCGCAGAGATAATAAGACGACGGGTAAGCCGTCGTACGGTCAGGTGTACAGCGCGTTGAACGCGGTGAGCGGTCACTTCAACAACTTTGGCACCAAGTACCCGTTCCCGGCGAAGAGAAAGGATCGCGTGTTCGCGGAATTCGAGCAGGCTGAGCTCTTGCTTTCGCGCGGAAGATAATTTTTCGGTATGCGTTCGAGCGCCGAGTGCAATGACAAGAAAACCAAAACGTTTTGCTCGCTCGCGGCGTCGAGTCTCGCCCGCGCCATCGTCGTCGTCCCTTTTCGAACGTTACAACCGTCTACGCATTACGTTATTTCGACGCGCGCTCGCACAATTCGTCGTCGATCTGTCGAAGGACGCCGACGATGAATTCTTCGCAGCTCTTTTTCAGCGCCGCGTAGCACGCGTCCTCGCGCTCGCGATGTTCCTTCTTGCGGTTTTCGACTTTGATCTCAAACGCGCACTCCTCGTCTTCGGCGCAATCGCGGGAGAACTCAGGGATGTGAATCGTACCCTGAACCTTCACCGCCGCCTCGTCTCCGTCTTCGTCTTCGCCGTCTTCGCCGTCTTCTTCGGCGAACGAAGCGCGCCACTCCAGCGTCGTCTCGAAATCAAACCCATGTCGCGGTTTCCCTCGAATCATCACCACGCTCGCATCGCCTTCGCACTTCTTCACCCCGACCACGCGCGCGACGACGCCCGCGAACGCGCCGTCCAAGTCAAACTTTCCTCGCTCGACGACGAGCGTCTCCAGGCGCGCGCGCGCCCAATCCGTGTGCCCTCGCTCTTCCCACGTCCCCGCCGCGTTCCACGCCGATATCTGCGTCGACGACACTTGTCTCGTCAACGCCGCCGCTTCCTCGCTCGTGATTCGCTGCGTCATTCAACAGTCGTTCCTCGTCAGTCGTCGTTCGTCGTCGTCGTCGTCGTCGTCGTCGTCGCGCTCGCGTCGTCGCTCCCC
>Ga0257114_1001599_pt1 | contig 15859 bp, 9 predicted proteins | sample SI112_10mmetaG_FD_190149 | JGI IMG/M metagenome (GOLD analysis project Ga0257114, IMG submission 190149) | Marine microbial communities from Saanich Inlet, British Columbia, Canada - SI112_10m | ecosystem: Environmental > Aquatic > Marine > Inlet | place: Canada: British Columbia | collected...
ACCCATGTTTCGCCAGACTCATCAATAGTCAAGTCTGTTGCAGTCACTGATGCTACTTCTTTATCCGCTACTACAGTTGCAGATGCTTCATTGCTACACAAGCCACCTTTACAGACTGATGCTGTAACGTAGTACGTGTTATCATGGACTGTGTTTTGTCCAGAGTATAGCATTGAAGTAACTTGATCAGTATAACTTGATTGATCAGGGTTAGCACATTGTGGGTCTGTTTCACAGATAGTTACGACTACTCTGTCATCTGAAAGCATTGAACCATCGATGGTCCAATCAATATCGATTCCACCAGCGATTGATGCAACTGCGGTAAATCCGCTAATATTTGCACTAGGCGGTTGTGCTTGTGATAGGACTCCGCCGAATAAGTAGAATTCTGTCCCAGCTGTGAACATTGATGATCCTTCCTCCCATGTGTATGTGTAAGAACTGGATGTTGAATTATACTCATCTGGTGTTCCAGTATTCAACAATTGCCAGAGATTGCCAACTTTTAGCCACATAGAAGTTGCATCAAGCTGATTATCAAAAGCGACAGTGATGGTTTGTGACATGATATCCTTAGTATCATATGTGGTCGAAGGAGAGACTCCTATTGCCCCTACCGAAGAGTATGTCCCATCATATCCTGGAAGTTCAACATCAACAACAGCGGATGCATTATCAAATAACATCCCTAAGCCTGTTGCTTTGTAAACAATGGAAAATTCTGCGGTCAACTCTTGTTCACCTTGAGAATTGAAGATGTCTTGATTCCATACAGCGACTTCGCCTTGAGCGTTGTCGCTAGCTCCGTATGTATCAGATACAACTACGTTGAATCTAAAAGTTGGAATCATTGTTTCATCTACTCCCACTGTACAGGAATCACTATCACATGCCAAATCTGCACCAAACTGGTCAGTCCAAACATATGTGATTGTATCGCCTTCTACATCGAATACACTTACAGTTGCAGTGAATGTATCTTTGTCTGTATCAGTAGTAAGGCTTTCAGAGTTCAGTGATAATGACAAAATTTGTGGAGCGAAGTTTGTTACTTCGACATCAAAATCATACCTGTTGTTGGAAAGTGACATATCTTCTACTCTATCGTTGAGTTCCGATGTATCTTCGTCCCACTGTCCGAGTAAGTTAGCTTCTGCCTTAACATTGAAGTCACCTTCGCCCATAGAGACAGTTGCACAAGCATAAACTAGCATTTGTGCGTCAGGAGTCTTCACAGATCCTGCTCCAAGTTGTGAGTAGTCATAGGTAATTCTTGAATCGCAAGAATTTGCAGTTACAGTAGTTTGAACGCCTGCCGAGTCTGTTAATGTGAAATCGACGGACCAGTTGTACAGAATTGTACTGCTACTGGACAAGTGTCCAACTTCAGCATATAATTCATAATCTCCCGGAGATAGTGAGGAAGTTATGTCAAGGCCAAGAGAACCGAAAACCTCTGGGTCTTCTCCATCTATTCCTTTCCAGATTTGGAATTGTACTAAACCGATATCTTGGAATGTTTCAATCGAACCTTCGATTGTAGCTTCATTTGAACCAGGGTATTCATCTTCCCATGTTTGACTGTTAACTGTTTTCTCACAGAAAACAGTTTCCAAAGCAGTTCCACCGCATATGCTTTGGCCATGTGGACCATAAACCACATACTCAGTGAGTATCGCAGTTACAGAATATTGGCCTGAAGTTATTGCTGGAGTAACTGAACCGCTAAAAGTACCAATATGTGAGGAATTAGTACCAGTTGAACCAACGATCATACGTGTGCCAGTTTGTGCCGGAGTACTGCTTCCAATAGTCTCTCGGGTATTGACTGTTGAAGAAAGCCCAACAGTGACCGATGTTGGGGAAGGTGTGTTGACATCATTGTACTGAATTTCGACTGAAGTGTTGCGTATGGACATGGATGGGTTTCCTGGAGAAAGAAGCGAAACAGATACTTGGAAATCTTTGTCTCCAGAACCGTCGACGCTTCCTGCAACAGGTGCGCCAGAGGAATCTAACCAAGTTAGGTCTACTTCAACATCAAAATAGTTTCGTACTGTAACTGGAACTGATAACTCATTGTTACCAGGGTCGCCCAGAACAGAAGATGTTACTGAAACTACAACAAAATAACTTCCCGAACTAGGAGTCCATGAGAGAGTAGTTCCGTCAAAGTTCTGCAAAACTGCTTCTCCGCCAGTAACGAATGTACCAGGTGTTACGACTGATTCTTGGCAGTTTGTTGTTGAACATACAGCGTTATAGTTTGTCCATGACAAATCATTTCCGCTTGAATCCTTGGCTATGTCTCCTCTGTTGCCATTTTCGTTGATATAAATTTCAACGGTGTATTGCATGTTGGTCAAATCTGCATCGCCGCTATTACGCAAGTAAGCACGGAAATTTACAGGTTCGCCTGCGAGTAGTTCGTCAAGACAATCGCCTGACGAGTCACAAGTTGTTTCTCTAGGAGATGTAATTATTACAACTTCTGGATCGGCACTTGCACGGCCACTTGTGTCTTCTATTTCTTTCATTTCTTGTAGCTCGACGAAGTCAATGCTTGCTAGTACACTAGTCAACATCAACATGACGAGAATCATTGGGGTCATTTTATTCATATCTATACCTCCGACGGTTCGGTATTCCGCTCCACGTCAAATGCCGTATTTATACTATGGGAAGGTGAAAAACGGGTAAAAAACGAGTATAGAGGCCACATTTAGACCCTTAGTGACTCTTTAACAGAGCAGAGTGGAGTAATTTGTTTGTGAACTATTAATACCTGAAAAAATGTTCAAACCACGTATTCGTAATTCGCGGAATATTCGATAAATAACATCAAATACAGTTCAAATGTCCCGTAATGCTGCTGACGGAGGAACTTTTGAAGCAGCCCTAATTGGTACCAAAGTAGCCATTATTATCAGTAACCATCCGCCGACTAAAACAGTGATTATCGACACCCAAGGTAGCGAAAAATCGGCACCCTGGTCTTTCCAGAATGAATTATACAAGGACCTGTGAAAGCCTACTGCAACCAAAACTCCGTTCAAGATACCTAGTAAGCCAACCCAAGATACTTCGACTAAAAATGTCGCAGTAACCATTCTTTTACGATATCCTAGGGCACGAAGTATTCCGATCGTTCTTCTTCTCTCCGACACTGAACGTACAGTAACAACCCCAATGCCTGCGATTCCTACGATTAATCCTAAAGCAAGATAACCTTCGAAAATTCCGAGTAAGGCCAGTACTAGTGATTGAATCAACATAACATCATCTGAAATTATCGATACAGATGCGCCCTCATCATTTAATTTCTCTTCGAGATGTTCTGCAAGTTCAGCAGATGCTATTCTCAAATCGGCAGACTTTCCAGCAGCAGAAAAAGTTTGGATTTCTGAAGAATCAAATGAGGAACTTGGAGTGGCTTGTTCTGATAAACTAACATACATTCTGGTCAACCTAGAATCGAACTGTTGTTGAGAAACTTCGCTATTAATCCAAACCCCTGGCGAGAACAAATATGATGACTGTTCAAGGAAACCCCCAACCACTACATTTCTACTATTTCCAGGGTTAGATAAATCAATTAGAGAAATTGAATCTCCAATTGAAAAACTCATCCTAGAAATGCCCGTTCCATCTGTAGATAATTCGAGTCCAAACGAGGCATCCACTAAGACAATATCGTCACGATTTCCAATTGAAATCCATGCTTCTTCGGCGGTATCTCCAAGCGACTCATCCCAGAGGTAAAGTGGAAGGCCACCATGGCCAGCAAAACCTTCATCAAAACCGCGAAGAATATATGGCATTCTTTCACCTGTCTGATCTTGTAAGAATACTTCAGAACGATACACTTTACCAACTGCATCTATTTCACTTTCAAGAGGCGTTGATAAATTCCATTCCAATGGATCACTCGAAAGTTCCAATGGGCGAGAGCGTGAGGCAGTTAGCATCAACTCAAATTCACCTTCTGTATCTTCTACAAATGAACTCGAATAATTATCGAATTGAACAGTGTAACCACTCAAAACAATAACTGAAAACACTGTGATAGAAAACATGCCCATTACCACAGCAGTACGAACTGGCGTCGAAAGTGGATGTGCTAAGGCCACAGGTAAAACGGGTCCCCAACGTTTGGTGAAGAACTGAGAACGTCCGATTTTTGAAACTAATACTGGAGCAGCACTGGTCAACAACAAGACCCCTGCAAATACTTCAAACAAACCTAAGAGAATGAAAGAAAATTCGTCAGGAGTCATATTACTCCTTATCGGGTCAATCGGTTCGAGTATAATTGTCCAAAGAAGGATTAGGCCACCCAACCATGCTAAGGTATTACGCCCGCTGTATCTAGCTCGGTTTTTCCATCTAATGCTTCTAGATTTCAAAAGAACTGGCAACTCCCAAGTAAATATTGGAACTATAGCGATTAAACCGAATAATCCACCAATAGTCCATAATAGGTAAGAAAGGCCAGAATCAAATCCAAATACTAATAATAGTAACAGGAAAACTGCAGTTGCACCAAATGCCACGATTTGAACCAACATCAAAATCCAAGGAATACCTTCTTGAAACCTCACTGCGCCACCTTTTAGAGCAGAAACAATATTCAATTTAGAAGTCCATAAAGCAGAACCCCATAGTGTGGTAATTGCAATTAAAAAGCCCCATGACCATCCAGCAAAGACCGATGACCAATCCCAAGCAAATGTGAACAGGTCTGAGCCTGCTGCTGCAAATATACTATCGAATGCCGCACTGATTATCCAAGCAAGTCCAAGACCAACAAATGCTCCAATAACTCCAGCCATTGAAGCAACAATTACGCCTTCTTGAACCGCTAAAGCCCGAGCATCTGAACGACTTATTCCAATCGCTCGAAGAACGCCTAATTCAGTTCTACGTGATTCTGCAAGCATCAAAATGATAGTCAATACCAAAAGAATTCCTGCCACAATTGTGAACGTTCCAAAGACAAGGAACATACCTGCTATTACACCTGAGGATTGGGCTGCTGCTTCTGCGGCTTCGACCTTAACCGCAGTAAAAGAAGCGCCCAAATCATCGCTGTCAGAATTGATATCAAGCCAGTTTCTCAGTGATTCAATAGCCTGACTTGTGACCTCTGAATCATTAGATTCTAGTAAACCGCCTCCAATTATCACCAGTGAACGTTCATCTTCTGCTGCTGCAGATAATTGTTCTCCATCAGAGAGTGAAATAAAACCTAAAACAACGCTATCTAAGTCTTCAAGCGATTCTAAGCCTTCTTGTTCACTGTATACTCCAGTATTTACTAATCCAAGTGAACTATCATTTCCAAATGCATAAGGAATCAAGCCTTTGACCCAAACTTTACTATCATTATCGACCATATCCAGAGGAGATAGTCGTTGACTTATCGAAACATCACCGTCATTTACTGTAACTGGAGATTGCTCACCACCAAAGGCCAAAAATAATTGAGGCAATTCACCAAAACCGCCAGCACTTGACATTATGGGGAGCCGAATAGTTTCCACTACTGATTCATTCCAGCGCATTAAGCCATCATCATAACTACACCAATTACCGCCCAATACTACCGAATTTAACGAAGTCACAGAATTACAATCAGGGTGCAGAATTTGACCACTCTGCGCCGAGTTATCACTAGGCCAGTACCCACCTTGTTGCCACGTTGAGAATTCGTCATCGAAATTTACTTCTGTAGATACATAGCGTTCAACACTAAGCAATCCTTCGATTTCAAGATATATTGAATCCTCAATAATTAGATCTATGGAGCGAACTGTAGAAGGTAAGACAATCGATAGAGTAATCTCTTGGTCTTGAGATAAGTCTTGGCTGTATCGATGTAACTTCAATTCTTGACCATCAAGTTCTGTAGCCCACCATGAATCGTCGTGTGAATAGATTGAATGAACTATTCCGGAGGTTTCTTCCTTAGCCCAATAATCATCATCATAATTCGATTCACTACCGATGACAATTCCACTAGTATGAGCAATTGCACCAAGATTACCACTTTGATTCAATGCAAAATCATATGTCTTTTGTGAATCTTTCACCTGCCATAGCCATGCAGAACCTGCACCTTCGATTTGATAACCAAAGCCTGAATCTGAAACATGCCATAAGGCTCTACCACCCTCTCTTATTTCAGTTATTGAAGAAGAAGATAGTGTCAATAATTGTTCAAAATCATATTCCATCTCGATCAAAGGAACTTGAAGGACTTCCATCATCGTACTTCCGTCAAGCAAACTCGACAAATTCTCACGTAGAGAAACTACATCTTCTCCTTGAAGCCGACCGAGCCCTTTGTCAGTAGATAATGAAAGGGAGGCTGATTGTTGTTGGAAATCTAGGCTGAAACCCACATCTTCTGCAGTCAGCGTGCCATTGAGTAAATCTCCAAGTTCCTCAATGACTGGCTCGATTGTCCCTAAGTCGTCGACATCGCCAGCAAGTGCATAGTAAACTGTATTTAGTTGGCCATCGAGTAATTGTAAATCTTGAGCAGTTGAAAGGTCGGTAAACATTGCCGGTGACTGTGTCCCAGCCAAATTTGCCATTCCATCGTTTTCGACAATTTTGAATATCGTTGCGTTTTGCTCGATTCTTTTTCTGGCACCATCATCTGTAACATACCAGCCTATCTCTACCTCATCTGCCACATCAAGTTCTAATTCATCTGCGAGAATTCTATTTATCGCAATTTGTGTTTGCTCATTGAGGTTGTTTTGTTCTTCAATGTCAATGTACCTTATTCCATCATCCTTGGAACCAAGATTCGGCCATACCTGAAGAGAATCGATTGTCGAATTCATACTCGCCCAAGTCACCGTAGGTAGTGATTTTCCACTTGGGCCCTGTATACTGGCACCTGAGATTATTCCTTGCTGTTGGCCCTTTACATCATCTTTCAAACTTGAATCCTGTTGAATATCATCCCATAACTGATGAGCCACTGCTTCGGGAATTCGAACTCTCTCACCCGTACTCAAGTCAAATCCAGAAAGAGTGACATCTGTTTCTCCCCATGATGCTTCAATCTCATATCTAATCGTAGCATCGAGAGAATCGCCTACAACTAATGATGAGGTGATAATTGCCGAAGCGATTACTAGGCCAGCCATCAGTAAGGCTGCCTGCCTTTTTCGACGCATCACATTCTCCTTGGCTAATCGCCAAACTACAAGTCGTTGAGGAACTAGTAACGGCTGCATCAATACATGACTAATAATTGCAATACTGAGTGCACCAGCCCAAAGTGTCATTCCTTGAATTGACATTAGGTCAAATAACCAAAAAGCAATGATGGCATCTATTGCAGGACCTAGTGTCAATAGAGACTTAATCCATAGAGAGAGATTCCTGCTACGCCCAGTGAGTATTGTCGAAATCCCCGAGGGAATTGTAACAACGACCAATAGGACGAGCATCTCGATAAGCAGAATCACTCCTCCTCTTCGCCTCTTCCTTTATCGACCATCAGTCCATCATCCATTCGCAGAATCCGACTGCACTGAGATGCGACATCCTTGTCGTGAGTAACAAGGAGAAAAGTAGTACCAAGTTTGTTATTTATTTCCTTGAGCAAAGTCATGACAGTGCTCGAAGTGGCTGAATCAAGATTGCCTGTCGGTTCATCACAAAGTATCACTTTAGGGTGATGAACAATGGCGCGGGCGATAGCTACCCTTTGCTGTTGACCGCCCGATAGTTCAGTTGGACGATGTTCACTTCGGTCTGCTAAGCCAACTGAATCTAGAGCCTCAAGTGCTGATTTTCTTGACTCACTGGCAGATTTACCGAGAAGTAGTAGCGGCAACTCTACATTCTCAACCGCTGAAAGTACTGGAAGAAGATTAAAATCTTGGAAGATAAAACCCAAATTCTGGGCTCTCATTTGAGTTCTTTTGTCATCAGATACAGAGTACATAGGATTACCGTCGATCATCACTTCTCCAGAATTTGGCTCATCTATTCCAGATAAAACGTTTAGCAGTGTAGTTTTTCCACACCCTGAAGGACCCATTATGGCAATCATCTCTCCTTCCTTAATTTCAACATCGACACCTCTAACTGCTTGTACAGTGGAATCGCCTGAAGCATAGATTTTCCATAATGCAGTTGCTTGCATGACAGGTCGCATGTTTCACTACAAAGGAACTGCGTTCATAAACTACCGCTTCAAAGCATCATCATGGCCGAACAAGATGACAGCATTACAGTATCTGTTGTTGCATTTGGCCCCTTGAGTGAAGAAATTCAGCGTCAACAAGAGGTTCGAATCAATAAAAATTCTACCATTCTCGATTTGATTCATTCGATGGAACTCACCACCTGGTTGGACAATGGCCTTACTGTTGCCATAAATGGAAACATATGTGATGTTGAAAAAGTACTCTCTAACGCTGATGAAATCGCTCTTTTGCCTCCTGTTTCTGGCGGCTAAAATGATATCTTTCAGTAAATTTTCAGCGAAGCCTTAACACACCCAACCACTACCCCAAGATGAGGAAGAGTAATGTTTGGTGGACTGGGACCCCTTGAAATCATCGTACTGCTTGTCATATTTTTCGTTTTATTCGGGGCTGAGCGCCTACCTAAGATGGCGAATGCGCTTGGAAGGTCCAAGGGAGAATTCCAAAAAGGATTGGAACATACAACCAATGCTATGAAACTTGAAGAGACTAAAGCCGATATGGATGCTGGAGGCAGAACGCCCAGTCAAGCACTCGCAGCAAGAGCAAAGGCTGTTGGAATCGACCCTACTGGCATGGAAGTTGAAGAAGTGGAAAAGAAAGTCTCTGCTTTAGAATCACTAAATTCTGAAGAGTAATTATTTGGCCTTTTTCAGCATCATTGGCGAGCCACAAATATCACAGTCTTTGACTGACCCTTTCTTAGAACGGTCGACATCACTTGGAACTTCGGTTTTAACACGACAACCAGTGCATCTTAATTCCCAGCGCCAAACTTTCTTAGCGCCTTTAGACTCAACAGAGGCAGTAATCTTACCAGCACTCTGCATGACATTTTGCAATCGATAATCATCAGTGAATAGCGGCAAATCAAGCCCTAATGCGAGAGCAAGTACGTCCACATCCACATCTGATAGTCGTGGTAAATCACCTGTTTTCGCTGCAGCATTACGTGCCAGTTCTAGCCATTTTGGCGAAACTTGACGCCAATCCATTTCCAATGCAAATACCAGCATTGCACGTTGTGGACTCACCCTCTCTATCTCTTGGCGTTGACTTTCAGCACAGATTCCATCCACTAATTTGGCCACTGGCCAGTGAAGTAATGCCGCCGTATCGAGTACTCGCATCAGTCACACACCCTGTAAAGCCCCACATCAACCCACCGATTATGCGCACATTCAAGACTAAAGCACCAAAGCGAGAGGTATGTCGTGGAAGGACACCGTCTTGGACTTCTTCGATGTTTTTGGACCTGCAAGTCTAGCAGTGCTCTCTTTTACGGAATCCATAATTCAACCAGTTCCTCCGGATTTACTGTATCTTCCATTGCTCTATGATGCGATGGGTGATATCCCACTGGTGATGTGGCTATTCCTAGTTGTGACTCTTTCTTCAGTTGCCGGCTCATATATCGGTTATTTGATTGGACAAAAATGGGGTAGAGATGTTCTTGATAGATTTGCCAAACCAAAGCATGTTGCCAAGTTAGAAGCTTTGACAATTAAATATGGAAATCTTGGAATATTCATTGCTGCCTTTTCCCCTATCCCCTACAAGGTGTTTGGATGGGTTGCAGGTATGGGTGAGATGAACAAAAAAGCCTTCTTGATTGCTGGACTTCTGGGCCGTAGCCTAAGATTTGGACTTGAGGCAATTCTTGTTGGCGTTTATGGGCAAAAGGCATTGGACGTCATGTTTACATTCCTTGATAATGAAATATTGATTGGGGTTGTACTGATCGTTAGTTGCGCAGTGCTATGGTTTTCATGGTCTTGGTGGTCTAATTTATCGGTTGAAGAGATTACTAATTCAAGCGAGTAAAATTCGAGGATTCATACCTAATTGTTATGAACGGGATGTTAGTCGGGTGGTTTAGCAGTCGCTCGTGTGGTGTAGCTAGGTCCATCATAGTGGGTTTTCATCCCGCCGACCCGGGTTCGAATCCCGGCACGAGCACCAAGTTGCTTTTTTGGCTCATATGAGGCCACTGCATAATTCAAAAATTAAATTATCTACTTTGGTTCGTACCCCCTCACGAGCACCAGTTTAACTACTTAGAAAGAGGAAAAATAGGTATTTCTTGCGATTTTGTAGTGATTATCGCGTAGATATGATTAAACGGTATATAATACTGGCAAATACATGGACAAAGTCGCAAGAAGTTCTAAAATAGCCTTAATAGTCACAGCACTGTTCTTAGTTGCTGCACTACCAATTACCAGTGTTAATGCTGCACCAAGTGAAGAATCTGAATTCTTCTATGGTGTTGAATACGACTGGTCAAGTATTGATTCCGACCTTACAAACTTCACCGGTTTGGATCTACCAGAAATTTTCACTGAGGTCATGGGTGCTGCCGATGATTCCGGATTCGATTTGATTATCGGACAATTAATGACTGGTTCATCGAATGTCTACATCCACCATACAGAAGATATTTCTCCTCAAACAATCAAAGATTACGACGGAGATTCTGTTTCAGTATGGAGCAGAACTACAGATGTCACTCTAAGACATGGCGGCTTAGTCGATGGAATTCTAATGACCGATTGGTCAGAGAGTACATTTGGAATGAATACAACTGGTTTTGACATCGACATTACTTCAAGCTCCCAGAATGTATTATCTGTCGATATTCTTTACACTGAATACTTAGATGATTCTTACAACTTAATCGGCGCAGATATGGACTTTTCTATGAATACTTACACTTCTACAAGTTTTGATTTTGATGCTACTTTTGAGGGAGACGGTGAAGAATTACCAATTGACTTCAATGTTGCAATGTCCTTCGGCTATTCGATTACAGACTCTAGTTCACAATGGAGACTAGAATCCCCAGATCCAATTTATGTCGAACTATCTTCAGAAGATGACTATGGATGGGGTGCGACTGGAGATCTATTTGGAGACTATGATGGTTCAATTGATTACAGTTTCTCTGTAACTGGAATCCCTACAGAAGACTTCGGATTTGATTCTGGAGAATTTGATATTGAGATTTCTGACTCACTTACTCAAACTGATGGTGATTTCGAGATGGGTGGTGTTCATACTGAATTTGATTTTATCATGGGTGATGATATGACAGTAGATTTGGGAGATGGCAATGGATTGACTACTCAAGTACAATCATGTGAAAATTGCCCTCCTGGCAATCCATTGATGTTTGTCATGATGGGTAATGTAATCGGCGGTGCTAGTGAAGCATTCGTTGATGATATCGGTGAAAGTTTCTCAGAAGGACTGAGCGAAAATCTAGTTGAACTTTTCGACGTAGGGGGAGATGATGATGATCATGATGTTGTGTACGGTGATGATTGGTTTTATTGTGACAATGGAGATATAATTTATAGTTGGCAACAAAATAATGGATATCCAGATTGTTATGACGGCTCTGATGAAGAAATATTGATGGCAGAAATGTCATACTCAAATGACCAAGATCAATTTATTAATATATTCACAATAAATAATGAAATGCTCAATTTAAATGCAGGTTGGCCGTATTATACATGTGATGATGGTAGCGAAATTGAATGGAACATGATAAACGATGAATCATGGGATGACTTCGATTGTGAAAGTGGTGAAGATGAATACGATTATGAAATGATTGAAGATTCAATATTCACTTGTGAGGATGATTTCGAGATTCCATTATCAAAAGTTAATGATGGAATTGATGATTGCATGAACGGTGAAGATGAACCAGAATACGGAGATCTAGAAATCACCGAATGGTATTGTGGAGAAGATGATGTAGACATACCACTATCCGAGGTCAACAATGGAGTTGTAGACTGCACAGATGGATGGGATGAACCACGATACGATGGTACAGGAGCTGAAATTAGTGATTTCGAATGTTTAAGTGGTAACTTTATTCTTCTATCACAAGTAAATGACGGTAATTATGATTGCTATGATGGAGATGATGAGTCAGAGTATGAATATAATGTTGAGATTAGCGAATTTCTTTGTTATGAAAATGACGTCGCAATTCCTTTGACAGAGGTGAATGATGGCGAAGATAATTGTCAAGACGGTTCAGATGAGCCAGTCATTGTTGAGAGCAATATTGAGGTTCTTTACACTTGCAGTGATGGAACTGAAATCTTCTGGAGTCAAGTTAACGATGGAACTGGAGACTGTGCCGACTTCTTGGACGAAGGAGTTTTGGACAAGTATACGCTAAACTACAACATAATTTCCGAACAAGGTAATGTACTACATTCTGAGTCATATGACCTCTGTGGTCAATATATCGAGAGTGCTTGTGACGATTCAATTTTCATGAATCGCTATTACATACAAAGTACTTACACTCCTTCAATGAATTACGGTTCCAACACGTTTTGCATTAATGCAGAATTGATTGATGATTCAACCAATCAGGTCGTCGGTTCATCTGACTTATCTTGTGAAGACTACTATCATGGACCACATATGTATAATTTTGACGTTTATGATAGTGATGGATACCTCAATTTCCAAGCCTCTGCAATGAAAGATGAATCACAAATAAACGATGTAGATATGGAAATCACTATTATCGGACCAGATTCTCAAGTTATTTATTCTTCAACTATGGAATTAGACTCTAATTACAATGATTTCGAAGAAAGTATTGCAATATCTGAAGATGGAGAATATTGTGTGAATTGGGAACTTGTGGAAGATGGAGAATCAATGCCTTTTAGCACTGCCCAAAGATGCGAAGAGGTTTCTTCAGAAGGAGAACCAAGCGATAGGCTAGGAAAAATTGCTGGCGCTTTCTCTGAATCAAGCATAGGTGATGTTCTAGAAATGTTTGGGGAGAACCTTCAACAAAGACTAGAAGACACAGAACTATTCGAAACATTCCCTTACAATGATGGTCTTTGGGCTCCAATGTGGAGCAATGAACATGGCGCAATTGTTGGAATAGGCGTATATGCAATGGATGACGACGGGGCATACACAATGGCTGGACCTAATACTGTAGGATATATGGACGATGCTCCTGCTAAGATGAGCATTAGATACTTGACTGGAGTTGAAGCTGGAAATGCTGCTTCATCCATGGAAGATGCTGATGAAATTGATGAAATTGTAGATGTCGAACAACATGACCTAGAACAAATCACTCAAGACTTAGAGGATGCCGGAATTGATACAAGTGGACTTGATTTACCATTTGATGGTTCTGATAGTGGTGAAACTACTCCGCCAGAAACAGCCATCGATTCTGCTGAAGATGATGGACTACTTCCGTTTGCATCTCCTATCTCTGTTATTGCAGTAATAGCCCTTGCAGGTGCAATTATCAGTAGCAGAAAAGAAAACGAGTGAGTAAGATTCGTAACTCTTTGAGGAGGGATGGGTATCGCGTTACGATTATCCCATTCGCGTATCGGTGATGTAACTCGATTGAGTTTCACAGTTCTAGTAGTGATTCATGTATTGATTTCCGCTTGGCTAGTTGTTGATTTTGAAGGACAGTACACTGAAGGTAAACCGTCTCCGACTAACGTAAATGCTCTAATCGCAGTAGATAATGAAAAAACATTGATCGATGTAGAGATGGAGAATTCTACATCATTTATTCTATACATGTTGTTTAGAGATTATTCTGAGCCAGAGGTTGAAAGTAACCAAACCGAAAATCAATCTGATGATTCCACCAAAACTAAGGACTCTGGCGATGTTGAGTCAAAAGAATGGCTAAAACTGGGTCGTAACATGGTTTTTATCACAATGATATTACTTATCATTAGTGAAATACTTGTCATAATTGGAATTCCATTAAGAGCGACTTTGAGAGCATTCATGTGGATATCATTAGTAGCTTCATTCGCAATTGTAATTCCTTCAACATATGTATTAGACCTTGTCGGGGACGGCGATGATAAAGAGGATGAAGAAGAAGATAAAGGAGTGACTAATTCTTTATCTCAAGAAACGTTTGTTCAAAGTACTGAAACTGGTTCTATGGCTCATGAAGATAATAGCATAGATAGTGAGTTGGTTCTTTGGGGAGTTCAATTCAACATGATGTTTAGTGGCTATGACCTTGGCTTAGTTGAGCCAGAAAATTATTCTGCGGTTAGAGAACAGCCACCTGAGGAAAACTCCACTGATGCAAGTTCATTTGTTAAATTTGAATCAAATTTGAAACTGAAATATGGTAAAAATATACCTTCAGTATTACTGATACCACTTGCATGGTTTCTACTTCCTGCCAAACCTAAAGTCAAACCCAAGCAATTCCTCTTAGAATCTGAATAGTATCGGTGAGTTTAATTCATATCCCACAACCCCCCAAATATGATTGAAGTCGACTGCTATAATTGCAAGTCTAGCAATCATGAATTTTATGATAGCGAAAATGGCCATACTATTGTCAAATGTATTCAATGTGGCCTCTTATTCCTTAACCCCCGTCCTGGGGATGAAGAGATTAGTCGAGTATCAAAATCTAGAGTGTATAAAGCCGATGAATTGCCAAAAGTTACTGGCACATTCAAAGAAGATCTCAAAGAGATTTACTTATCGCGTTTGAATGACTTCAACTATGCAATCATGTTCAATCAGAAAAAAAGGTTCACATGGCTTGACATTAACTGCGGCCATGGGGAATTTGTTGAAACTGTATCCACTTTAGGCGATAAACAGATAGACATTATTGGGCTTGAACCAAATGTAAGAAAACTCGAACAAGCGAGAGAAAGAGGCATGGATGTCAGATTCTTCGACCTATCAACTCATCAAGAAAAGTATGACGTTATTTCGGCACTAAACGTTTACAGCCATTTACCAAATCCACCCAAAGATATCGCAAGGTGGTGTGAAATGCTCAATGAAGGAGGAGAACTATTGCTGCAAACTGGAGACACCGCAGAACTTGCAGCCGAGCATCATCACAAGCCATACTCTCTTCCAGACCACTTGAGTTTCACTTCTAAGAAACTGTTAATTGAATTATTAGAAAAACTAGGCATGAAGGTGATTCAAGTAGAAAAATATCGATTGAGCCAATATCCGATATTCAGTTATTTAGAACTGCTAAAAGAAATCGCACGATTCTTTTTACCAGGCCATGTTGCAACATTCAAATTCTCTCCTGAACATCCAGACACAGACATGTGGATTAGAGCGAAGAAAATCAGCAATAATACTTCAAGCATAGAGTGATTATTGGTTTCATAGCCTGTTGAAACTACCATCGCCCATCATTTGCCATCTTGTTCCATCGGTTTGGACGTAAATGGTTTGTCCTGTTGATTGATCGTATTGGCCACCTGCAGGCAGTCCTGTATAGTCTGCCACAGTCATTGGTTGTGCGGGTGGTGGTGGCGCAGTAGTCATTTCAGAAACTGGTGCTGAAGCAACTGGTTGAATTGGTTGCTGTTGCACAGGTTGTTGTTGCACTGGTTGAGCCATTTCTTGCATTGTTTGTTGAGGCATTTGCTGTATTGGTTGCTGTTGCATTGGCTGAACAGGTTGTTGCATCATTGGTTGTTGCATCATTGGTTGTTGCATCATTTGAGGAGCACCTGCGACTGGCATTTGATTAACCATTCCAGACTGATCGTTCCACATAGGTTGGGTGAAATCCTTGTTTCCTCCGCCATTCC
>Ga0257114_1001600_pt1 | contig 15854 bp, 13 predicted proteins | sample SI112_10mmetaG_FD_190149 | JGI IMG/M metagenome (GOLD analysis project Ga0257114, IMG submission 190149) | Marine microbial communities from Saanich Inlet, British Columbia, Canada - SI112_10m | ecosystem: Environmental > Aquatic > Marine > Inlet | place: Canada: British Columbia | collected...
GCCAAACTCCAAAATCCAAATCTTTTATCAAGAACACCAGTTACTAAACTTAAACCTGATGGGATGACACTTAATGGATCTCTTATCATATATAAGATTCTAGAATCAGGAAATCTTTTTTGAAAAGAGGGCAGATTTGTGCTTAGAGAAAACAGTTTTCCTATGTAAGGCAAATCTTTTTTATATGCATTTCTTGCCCAAACATTTTCATACCAATCAAAATCCCTTTTACTAGTATCCCTATATTCTGGATCAAAATATTTAAAAAGATCTTCATCTGCAAATGAAAACAAAAATCCGTAGAGAAAGAAGCCATCAAAATATCTAAAAAATAGACCAACGTCATCTGTTTCAATAGAGGTTAAACTTGTTTTATGTGCTTCAGTTGAATGGTGACGTGCTGGGCTTAATTTTTCTAAGAGTGGTAAAAATGGTTTTATTACTTTTTGAAGAATTATTGAAGGATAGATTAATTGCCAAAGTTGAGACCCTCTACCGATACCACTATTAATTAAATATCTTTGTAAAAAAGTAGTGCCAGATCTAGGGTTCCCAACAATTACAATTGGTTTATGTAGACTAGGTTTTCGAGCTATTTTGTAAAAGATTTTATCAATAAATAAGAAAATTGAAACAAACAATCGCATCAAACTTAGAAAAAAACCAGTAGTAATTGGATTGAACCATGTTCCAAATGTGTTTCCAACGATCTTATAGGCTTTTAATTTTCTGTTTATATTCATTACTTGTTATAAATATGAAATTTAAGGATATCAAAATTGTTTTAAGTTTTGATAGAATTTATTTAACTATTTGACGCATTAAGAGTCTAATAGTTAAAATTTTATTAATCAAATAATTGAATGGTCAAGGTCTTATTTATTTAGAAAAAAATTATGAACTATAAAATTAATATTTTACTAATGCTGATGTTGGTATTAAAAACAGATTTAAATGCACAAGTATTTGATGGTTATACACTTTTTTCACCTACCGGAGGTGGGCCTAGTGGAGCTACAGGGGGGACTAGTTATCTTTATGATAATGATTATAATATTATTCATACATGGATTCATTCTAGAGGTGCTGCAAGCATGCCGTATCTACTGCCTGACAGTTCAATCATATATCCTTTTAGAGTAGAAAGTCCCACTATGAGTGCCGGAGGCGTAGGTGGCGGAGTCGCTCACATTGCTTGGGATGGGACTATACTATGGGAATACATTATATCAAATCAAACCTATCAACATCATCATGATGTCCAGCCTCTTCCGAATGGGAATATATTGGTTATCGCATGGGAGAAAAAAACAGCAACTGAAGCATACTCTATGGGTAGAGCATCTCTTGATAATCCATTAAATGAAATGTGGTCAACTGCAATCTTAGAGCTTGAAATGACGCCGCCGAATGGTGCAAATATTGTTTGGGAATGGCACTTGTGGGATCATTTAGTTCAAGATTCAGATCAAAGTTTACCAGGTTATGGAACAGTGTCTACTCATCCAGAATTAATGGATATTAACTATGGTGAAGTCGGTGGAGGAGGAGGGCCAGGTGGTAGTAATGCAGACTGGATGCATATTAATGCGATAGATTACAATCCTTCTCTAGATCAGATTGTAATTAGTTCTAGACACCAAAATGAAATATATATAATTGATCACAGTACAACTGCTGCTGAAGCTGCAGGACATACTGGCGGGAACTCAGGTAAAGGAGGAGATTTTTTATATCGCTGGGGTAATCCCTCTGCATATGATCGAGGCTCGAATTCATCTCAGAGATTAGATAGTCAGCATGGAGTAAACTGGATCAAAGAAGGCTATCCCGGGGAAGGAAATTTAATTTTATTCAATAATAATTATGGAAATTTAACCTCTGCTGTTTTTGAAATTTCGCCACCTCTAAATTCAGACAGCACTAATTATATTATCAACGAAACAGAGCCCTTTGGTCCAAATGATTTAGAGTGGATGCATACAGGTGATTTTCATTCAAATGTTCAAAGTGGAGCGTTTAGATTATCAAATGGTAATACTCTGATTTCAGTTGCTGATGATGCTACAATCTTTGAAGTCGATTCATTAGGTAATACAGTCTGGGATTACGAGTATCCGGGTGCGAACATTATGATAGCTAGATCACAGAAATATTCAATTGATTTTTTTGGAGGAAGTGACTCAACAGGTTTTCCCGATTACATTATTGGCGATGTAAACTTTGACTCTTCCAATGATGTCTTTGACTTGATATACGTTGTCGATATGCATTACGGTTTTTATCTAAAAACTCCACCTGCAGATATCAATGAAGATTCAGAAGTAAATTTTCAAGATGTAATGGCTCTTATTTATCAAGTAATGAACTATCTTCGTTGACCTCGAAAAATAAAGAATTCTTTATCAAATTTTGGATTACCAAGCAGGTAATTGAAAATCCCTTAAAGTCAATTTTATTCCCCCTTGCCTTTACCTCAATTTTTGGATTAGGCATGACATTTATTGTTGTTGATGATGATATGCTCGCAATGCTTCCAAATAATATGAGTTCAAAGCTATCCTGGGATGCGGTGCAGGATGAATTTGGAAGCACAGAATCTATTTTTATCGCATTTGGTAATACAGATAAAACTATATTTAATAAAAGCTCTTTTTCTGATCTTTGGAAATTAACAAATGAATTAGAATCACAACCTGAGATAAAAAAAGTTACAAGCCTTTCAAATTTGCCAAAAATTGAAAATGTTGATGATTTTTTAGAGGTCCACTCATTGCAACCAAGCGAAGAATTAGATGCTATTCAAATAAATGAAATAAAAAAATATTTATATGATAATCAGTCTATTAGAGCGAGATCAATAAGCAAAGATGGTGATTATTTCAATATAATGGTACAACCCAACGACAGTATTGCTCATAATGTTGTTAGAGATATCGTTGTAGAGATAGGCGATAGCTTATTATCTAAAAACTATGAAATACATTATGGTGGGACTGCATACATAACTGGATCTGTACCAGGTATGATAAAAAATGATATATCAAAACTACTTGGAGTTGGTCTTGTTTTGATGAGTCTGATTTTATTGGTCAACATTCGGGATTTATTTGCGGTAGGGATGATATTCTCTGTCATTATCCAGTCTCTAATTGTTATGGCTGGATTGATGGGTTGGGTAGTTTATTTGACCGGATCAGAAAATTTTTATTTCACCATTATAAATTCATCAATGCCAATAATTTTACTTACAATTGCAAATTCAGATGGCGTTCATGTTGTTACAAAATTTTTTAAAGAGATGAGGGGTAGTGGTAATACAAAAAGATCAATAGCTAAATCTATAGACACCCTATTCGCACCAATATTTTTAACGAGTATTACGACAATTGCAGCGTTTCTAGCTCTTTATTTTGCGCCAATAAATCAACTTATGGGTTATGGGATATGCCTAAGTGCGGGGATATTATATGCTTTTATTTTAAGTCTCACTTTTTTACCAGCAGCAATGTCGTTAAAGAAATGGAATTTAAATTCAAATGCAATTTCGCAAAATGGGCATCTAGAAAATATAATTGCAAAATTTGGCAAATTAGTAATCTCAAAACCAAAATTGATTTTAGTAGTTGGAATGATAATTATGTTTGTTGGAACTGCGGGATTATCGGCGCTAAAAGTAGATGTTAATATCGCAAATTTTTTTAAAGAAGGTACTGATTTTAGGAATAGTATTGATTTTATAGATCAAGAGATGACGGGTACAATGGATGTACGTATTAGAGTAGAAGCACCTGTCAAGGACCCTAATACATTGAATGAAATTCAGAATATGCAAAAATTATTGAACAGCAACCCAAAGGTAACAACTAGCTATTCCATAGTGGACGTTGTTAAACAAATGCATCGCATATTTATGGATGATAATCCTGAATTTGAAATCGTTCCTAAAGATGAAAAAAAAGTAAGCAACCTATTAATGATGTATTCAATATCCGGAGATCAAGATGACTTAAATACAATAGTTGATTATAATTATAAAGTGGGGCTAATAACTGCTTTAAGTCGAGTTATGAGTACAGAAGAAATTATTCAGTTCGTAAAAAAAATTGAAGATCAGGTATATAGCTTTAAGCATATTAGTAATACGTCAATAACCGGAATGGCTATTGTGATTAGAGATTTAATTTATTTGGTTATTGAATCTTCAATAATAAGTATTTTTTCATCAATTATACTTATTTGTCTAATTGCATCAATATTTTTTAAGAACTTTTCATGGGGCTTCCTTTCAATAGTTCCACTTGTAGCGGCGGTCTTAATTAATTTTGGCTTTATGGGTATTGCAGGTATTCATTTGAGTCATGTAACGGCACTTTTGTCATCAGTTATTATTGGTGTTGGTGTCGATTTTTCTATTCATTACATTTATCAATACAGAAGATTAATCAAGGACAAATTTTGTAATGGGATATCAAATAAAGTTATAAATGAGGTTGGTTATCCAATCGTTTTAGATGCAGCATCGAATATGTCTTTTGGAGCTTTATTGTTTTCTACTTTCATCCCCGTACAATACGTTGGGGGTTTAATGGTATTTGCTATGTTTTCTACAGCATTCGGTACACTAACATTACTTGCAGCTTCAGTCGAATTATTAAAAACTAGTTATTCAAAATGATTAAACTATTTATTATCTACTCGATCCAATTTTTTCTTTTAATAAATAATTTATCAGCACAAACTGGTTACGAATTAGCTAAGAAGCTTGATAATAAAGATAAGCCTCAAAATATGACCAGCCGAATTTCGATGACATTGACTAATGCTAAAAATAAATCTCGTAAAAATGTGATGATATCAAAAACAGCAAATCAGAGCCAAAAACAGATGATTTGGGTTTTAGAGCCTAAGTCTGATAGAGGTATGTCATTTTTGAAGATCGAGCGTGAAGACAGGAAGACTGAAATGCGTATATGGTTACCTGCCTTTAACAAAATCCGAAGAATTAATGCAAACAGAAGAAGTAATTCTTTTATGGGTTCAGATCTTAGTTATGAAGATATGATGAGTCGGTCAATTGATGATAATACATATTTAAGACTTGAAGATGATCAGATTGAGGGAAAAGAATGTTATGTTTTGGAAGTTATACCAAAAAAAAGCGTTAATACATCGTACTCAAAACATAGAACATGGGTTTCAAAAGAAAATTTTCAAATTGTGCAGGAAACTTCCTATGATAAAAAAAGTAAGCTAAAAAAAATCAAAAACTTCCATTATGCCTTTGTAAATGACTATCAGATAATATCAAAAATTTATGTTGAAGATTTGCAGAAAAAGCACAAAACTGATATTTATTTTGATCAGGTTAAGATAGATACAAAAATGGATGAAAAAATATTTCAAGAAAAAAGTTTAAAACGGTTACCGCTTAATTAAAAAGTATTAATAAAAAACTGACCCTCTTTTAGATTTAATTTTTTTGATCCATTCTGGTATATTTTTTTTATCTGCTTTCATTCTTTCTATTGATGAAGAAAAACCAATCATATCCCATATCTCAAATGGACCAAAACGCCACCCAAAACCCCACTTCATAGCATTATCTACATCCTTATAGGAATCTGATATTTCATGTACTCGATTTGCACAATAAAGAAGCATTGCAGATAGAACCTCCCAGAAAAATTCTTCATATTTTGAGTCTGGGTTTATTAAGGCATTTATTTGTAGAGAAACATTGCTTCCTTGAACAATCTCCTCATCCAATCCTAAATCTACTTTTTTCATGGATCTGTACTTTTTATTATTCAAATCAAAAACAAGAATATTCCCATTATTATCTTTTTTATAAAAACCGCTTTTTGTTTTTTGACCAAGGTTGCCATTAGAAATGAGAATTTCCATAATTTCGGGTATTTTAAACATTTCTATAGATTCATCATGGGTTGACTTCTTATAAGTGGTCATGGCTACACTTTTTAAGACATCGAGGCCTATTATATCTGCTGTCCTGAATGTTGCGCTTTTAGGTCTTCCGCTAATAGATCCTGTTAGTGCATCAACTATTTCGATATCAATTTCCATCTTTAAGGCAATATTTATTGTAGACATTAGACCAAAAATACCAACGCGATTTCCAATAAAATTCGGGCAATCTTTTGCGGGCACAATTCCTTTACCTAATATATTTTTTCCAAAATTGGATATTGTATTATAGGTTTCTAAGGATGTCTCTTCACCCTTAATTAATTCTAATAAATGCATATATCTAGGTGGGTTAAAAAAATGAGAGACCATGAATTTATTTTTTAATTCTAGAGAAAACTTTTGTGAGAGCTCTTTAAGAGTTAGGCCTGACGTATTTGTTGTTAAAATAGCAGATTTTTTGAGTAGTGGTAATATCGTATCATAGACTCTAAGTTTTATATCAAGGTTCTCAGCAACGGCCTCTAATACCCAGTCTACTTGCGTAATTTTTTCAAGATCTGATTTATAGCTACAAGGAACTATTAAATTAATATTTTCAGGACTTTCTAATGGAGCAGGTTTTAAAGTTTTTAAACGGTCCTTACCATTTGTTGCTAATTCATTCGAAATATCAAATAAATATGTTTTTATCCCTTTATTAGCAAAAACAGCGGCTAGTTGCGCCCCCATTATTCCAGCACCTAAAACGGCAATACTTTTAAATGGATTGTTTGGATGCAAGTGGATTTAGATCGTTGTCTTGATTATTGATTAATTTGGCCGAGTCTTCGATATTTTTCTTGATATTTTTTATATAACATTTTTTGATGATTATTCAAATCAACCTCTCTACCTTGAATAAAAGCCATCAAGATTTTTGGATTCATTTCCATGGGGGGAATGTCAGAGATGAAAAAGGTAGCATCTTTACCAATGTCAAGAGACCCAACCATGTTATCGATATCAAGAATTTCTGCTGCACTTAACGTTATAGATCGCAGGGCTTCACTTTTTTCTAAACCATAAGCTGCTGCTCGCATAGCTTCGTTTGGAAGATTTCGAATATTACCATCGTGAGGATATCCTATTCTAGTACTCAAACAAAATTGCACACCGCCTTTTTTTAGTAGGTAGGGTATTTGGTAGGGCAAGTGTATAGGCTCAAATCTCCTTGCTGGAATTTTTTCAACTTTATCAAGGATTACAGGAATATTATTTTTCACAAGGAAGTCGGTTAATCGCCAACTATCCGCGCCACCAACAATGATAATTTTCAAGTCGTTTTCTCTCGCCCAATCTACGGCAGATATAATTTGCCTAGCTTCAGCAGCATGTATGTAGATTCCTTTTTTTTCAATAATGAAAGGTATCATTGATTCAAGTCTTAGGTCAACTTTCTGCCTTTCTTCGGACAGTCGATTTCTTTGTTTTATTATTTGAAAATATGCTCTTACATCTCGTACCATATCATCAAGCTCTCTGATAGATTTTTGTATCTCTTCGCGCTGCTTTTTTTCAGTTTTTTTTATGTTCTTTCCGTATCTGACGCTCATAGATGGCCAATTTATGTGTAGACCTGAGGGGTGTTTTAAAGTTGCATGCTCCCAAGTCCATCCATCGAGCATCATGACCGAAGATTGGCCTGAAACTCGGCCGCCGGCTGGAACAGAATTGGCAATAAGGACTCCATTTGATCTAGTGATAGGTATAAGTTCAGAATCAGGATTATAACTAACATTTGCTTTCACATTTGGGTTGATTGAGCCACTTTCAGCAAAATCATGTGTTTGACGAACTAAGCCAATCTCCACTAATCCAATTCTAGTTAAAGGCGCGATGTAACTAGGGACTATGTGTTTACCAAAAACATCATAAACGTCTGTTTCTGGCGATGCCATAATATTTTTTTCAATTCTAACTATTTTACCTTTTGAAAATAATATGTCATAGCCTTCAAGGACTTCAGTAGAAACAGTATGGAGGATACCACCTTTTAGGAGGATAGGTCTTTTTTGTTCTTTTCCAGGAATCTGATCATTCGATAACAAAATAGAAAAAGTAAAAATTAATAGTATGATTTTATTCATTGTAGACACCTGTATTATCTAAAATATCACAATTGTGACCCTGGTGATACATTTTTGAATTTGTACTTTTACTGGTATTGGTGCCAGTACCGCCTTTAATCGATAATATTTTTTGGATTATATCTTTTCTTAATTGTTCATCTCTCTCTTCAAGAATTTTATTTTCAGTTTTAGAAAAGTATCTAATGCCATCAATCCAAGTTTCCTCAACTTTGCTATAAATTGATAAAGGCTCACCATCCCATATTACAAAATCAGCATCTTTTTTTGGCTCTAAAGACCCAACAAATTTATCTATTTTTAATTGTTTTGCAGGATTAATAGTTACCAGTTTTAGCGCCTCATTTGGATCAAGATTCCCATACTGGATGGCTTTTGCTGCTTCGGTATTTAATCGTCTTGCGAGCTCACTATCATCTGAATTAAAAGATACTATAACATTGCTTTTTGCCATCATACTTCCGTTGTAGGGAATTGCGTCAATAACTTCATATTTATATTGCCACCAATCTGAAAAAGTAGATGCCCCTGCTCCATGCTCCGCAATTCTATCTGCAACTTTATAGCCTTCAAGAACATGTTGAAACGTCGCAATTTTAAATCCAAAATCTTCTGCAACCCGAGTTAGCATTAATATCTCATCTTGCCTATATGAGTGACAATGGACCAGTCTTTTGCCTTCAAGGATTTCTAAAAGCGCATCAAGTTCAAGGTCTTTTCTAGGCGGAACTTTTGTACGCTGATATTTTGAATTCCGATCATAGTTGTCGTTCTCGTGTTTATAATCAAGAGCGGCTCTAAAAGCATCTCGAATAACTTGTTCAACGCCCATTCTGGTTTGTGGATATCTATTTGTACCAGCCCAATTAGATTGTTTTACGTTTTCACCTAACGCAAACTTTATTCCCTCTGGTGCACCTTTGAATAATAGACTGTTAGCATCAGCCCCCCATCGCAGTTTAATTACAGCATTCTGTCCACCGATAGGGTTTGCCGATCCATGCAACACGTTAGCCGTAGTTAGTCCGCCGCCAAGTTGTCTATAAATATTTATGTCAGTTGGGTCCAGCACATCTTTCATTCTAACCTCAGAGGTTATGTACTGTGTACCTTCATTAATACTACTAGCCGCCGAATGACTATGGCAGTCAATAAGTCCTGGAGTTATATGTTTGCCTGCTCCTTCGATAACAATGGCACTACCCTGGGGGACTGTAATATCGGGTGCAACTTGCTCTATTTTTCCGCCAACAAACAATATATCCCATTCAGCTAGAGTGCCTTTTGGTCCACATGTCCATAATGTCGCATCATTAATTAATATGGCATTTGGTTGAGGATAATCCTTTAAAAGACCATATGCCCCATCAGGCGAGAAGACGGATAATGAACTAGGCGATTCAGGCTTAATCTTTTTACCAACATTGCTAATTTTAATATCTGCCTGAAAAGGAAAAGACTCGTTACTTAGGTTTTTTGTCGTTCCAATTATTTGAGATTTTGTTAGTTTGCCGTTAAATGTTATTGAACCCTTTTGTTCAATATTTTGGCCATCGATTGTAAATGAAATGGATGATTCAAAAATATCGATGTTGTATAATTCAACTGTTTTTCCTTGAAACAGTAGTGAACCTTTATAAAGGATATCTTGAGAATCTTTTATTTGATTTTTTAGAATGTCCTCAATTTTTAATTCATAGGCGGAACCATTATACTTTAGAGACCAATCACCTAAAAACGAGGGTGTTTTTTTTGAGGCGATATATATTTCTTCGCCTTCAATCCACAAGCTGACAACTTTTGAAGTTGGTACAAAATAGTCACCATCAACAATTACAAGATTTGCATCATATCCTTTGGCAACTCTGCCCATCGATTTTTCCAATCCTAGAGCTTCAGCTGGTTGGGTTGTTAGTGCTGCAAGGACGATATCTTTACTTAGACCTCGATCAATAATCCTTTCAAGGTTTTTACGGAATTCTGATTTTTTTAATAAACGATGACTTGTAATAGAAAAACCATGGCCAGCTCTATTAAGATAAGATAGATTGTCTGGAGCAATATCCCAATGTTTGAGTTCTGCAGTTGTGTATTGGAGGTCACTCATATATTTAGCTACACTGGGTTTTGAAGGGAAATCGATAGGCATAATAAAAAATGGGTTAAGTTGATTAAATCGATTCAACTGTCTGTACTCGTAACCACTACCAAGGATCCAAGGATTTAGTCCAAATTCTTTTGATATATTCATTAATCTTGAAGCAGAATTATCATCTGAAGATATAAATGCGAATGGTTTTTCAAGTGCTCTTGAAAGACCTAAGCTTTCAAGAGATGCATTTGAAGCTAGTGGTCTATTTTCTGCAGGGTATGATTGAACAATTTCTTGCGATTTTAAATACCACTCAGAATCATAAAAAGTCTGTCTTATGTGAGCAATCACCCCGAGCAAAGATCGAGGGTACGTTCGTTTGCCTTTAGGTTGGTATTTGAAATCAATAACCTGGGCTACGGAAGAGCTTATTGCTTTAGGATTATTTGACAAGTTTACAATACCTGTCTGACCTCTAAATATTCCTTGTTTGGGTGTTAAATGAGCTGTGGTAAAACCTAAGGATCTTAATTCTTTAATATGTTTCTCTTTGATATCAAAATTATCGACGGACCTGTATTCAGGTCTTACTTTAGAGTCCCAATGTCGTCTTTCATTTTTTGATTTTGAATTGTAGGACTCAGTTTCGAGCCATGTTTCTATAAATCCAGCGTAAACATGCGCGCCTTGGAGATTGATTTCATAAGCATCTTTAGGCGATTTAATGTATCGGCCAACAGCTTCAATTTTTCCATTCCGTATTACAATAGAGCCATCTTTAATGAAATCACCAGGAGAAGTATGAATCATTGCATTTGTTAATGTCCATACCTGAGGCCTATTTACATGTAAATCTTTGATTGGCTCTGTCTGCGCAAAAAGAAATAAAGGTAAAAGTGTTATAAATACATTTTTCAACATGCTAAAAGTTTGGTCCTGTTAATTTATAGGCTTTAATATATTTAGTTATGTAATCATATGAATCATCAATATCATCTGATATATGAAATAAATCTAAATCAGACTCTGAAATAGTTCCGCAATCAACAAGATAATCCCAGTTTATAACATTATTCCAAAAATCTGAGCCATAAAGTACTATTGGTAATTTCTTTTTGATCTTTTCTGTCTGAATTAATGTTAAGAGCTCCATCACTTCATCCAAGGTTCCAAAACCGCCTGGCCATACAACAAGTGCTTTTGCTAAATAAATAAACCAAAACTTTCTCATAAAAAAGTAATGAAATTTTAAATCTAGTCCATCTGAAATATACTGGTTACTTGTAGCTTCAAAGGGAAGAGAAATTGTCAAGCCTACAGAAATACCGTTTGCTTCTTTAGCTCCTCTATTGGCCGCTTCCATAATCCCACCTCCACCACCAGAGGTGATAATATATCTAGATTTCTTGTTATCAAGGTTTTTACTCCAAAGAGTGAGTTTTTTTGACAACTGTCGAGCTTCTTCATAAAACCTGCTCATTTCAACATCTTTTTGTGCCCTTTTCTTTTCTCGATCAGATGCAGAACTACCTAGTTTTGACAAAGCTTCAGTCGATTCAGACTCTGATTTAATTCTAGCTGACCCAAAAAATACGATTGTGTCGTGTATTTTATTTTCGGTGATATTTTTTAATGGGCCATAATATTCTGAAAGTATCCTCATTGACCGCCCTTGTGGGCTACCAAGAAAATTCTCATTATAATAAAACCTATTCTTTCTTTTGTCTTTTGACATTGTTATAACCTTTTATGTTTTAGACTCGAATTTAAAACAAAATTTTAAAATTAGTTCACTTGTATGATGGAATTCAGATATCTAATTTTTAGAGGTGTTATATAAACTTTTAGCTATCATATTTATTTTTCTTTCGTGCGCTTCAGAAATAACGGCCCCCAAAATGTTAGCTCTTCCTCCTACAAAAAAAAGCAGTCCTGATTTAATAGAAAAAACAATATTTAGCATGGGTTTGATGACAGAATATGAAATTTGGGAATTTTTAAGAGGGAGCCCAAATGAGACATTAGTTTTGGATAATATTGGGTTGCCAGACTCTGTTTGGCGCAGTGAGAATGATTCTACCAAATTCTTATATTATTTTGTTGATAAAATTCAAGATTATAACATTATTGAAATTAATTCCTTTAGTAATAAAGTCACCGGCTTTGAATGGGATTAAAGTAAAACTCTTTTTTAGTTTAGCTTTAAGCTTATTTCTCACGGTCGTTAGTTGTGATCGTTCAAATCATGATATCCATATGGAGTCATTTGTTGCCGATACTCATAATGATATTCTTCTTAGAGCGATGGAAGGAGAAGATATCTTGTCTTTTCATCAAGAAGCGCAATCTGACTTAGAAAAGTTTAAACTAGGTGGTGTAGATCTACAAGTCTTCTCAATTTGGGTTAGTCCAAGCAACGTAAGCAATGATGAAGAATATTTTCGAAAAGCAAATAGTATGATTAGTAAGCTTAATTTTTTGATTTCTAGAGTTCCAGACGATTGGGGACTAGTAAAATCTTTTCAAGATATTTCATATAACAATAGAAAAAATAAAATGTCTTGTGTTATTGGTGTTGAGGGAGGTCACATAATTGGGAATAATATTGAACGTATTGATCAGCTTCATGGTCGGGGAATGAAGTATTTAGGGCTTACTTGGAATAATTCTAACAATATTGCTAGTTCAGCAAAAGATGAAGTGTTAAATAGAAAATCATTATCCAATATTGGACTCTCTAGTTTTGGGAAAAAAGTTGTTCGAAGATGTAATGATCTTGGAGTTATAATAGATGTCTCCCACTTAGGAGAACAAGCTTTTTGGGATGTTATAGAAGAATCAAAATCGCCAATAATAGCTTCACACTCTTCAGTTTATTCTTTGTGTCCTCATTTTAGAAATTTAAAAGATAATCAAATCAAAGCAATCGCAAAAAAGGGAGGCGCTGTTTTTATTAATTTTTACCCTGGATATATCGATAGCACTTTTTCTAAAAAAGCTGATCTTGTTGATAGTAAATATGATATAGAATTAGGAGCGCTAGCTGAAGAGCATGACACATTATCAAATCAATATTGGTTTGAGAAGATGAAACTGCTGAAGCATGAGAAAGCTAAAATTGCACCAAATATAAATGATGTAATCAAACATATATCATATATCGTAGATTTAGTTGGCGTTGATTTTGTTGGAATTGGTTCTGATTATGACGGAGTTGAAATAATGCCTACAGGATTAGAAAACGTAGCAAAGTTACCTTTTTTGACGAAAAAGCTTATCGAAAATGGATATACATTAAGAGATGTTAGAAAAATTTTAGGTGGTAACTTTAAGAGAATTTTTAAGGAGGTTTGCAAATAAAATCATGAGTACATCAAAAATAGTTTATAGAAACAATTTAAGAACTGAGTCAGAGCACATTGCTTCAGGCGAAAAAATTATAACGGACGCGCCAGTTGACAATAACGGAAAAGGGGAAGCTTTCTCGCCAACTGATTTGGTAGCAACAGCACTTGGTTCCTGCATGATTACTATTATGGCAATTGTAGCCGAAAAGAACGGGTTAGATATATCTGGTACGAGTGCTTCAGTTAAAAAAGTTATGAGCGCCAGCCCCAGAATGATTAGCGATGTGATTATTGAAATTAAAATGAACAAACGTATAAGCGAAAAAGATCGGAAGCGACTTGAAAAAGCCGCGTTAGCATGTCCTGTGCATAAAAGTTTACATCCAGACATGAACAAGGAAATAAATTTTATTTATGTTTAGTTGTCTAGATTTGTATGACTTTTCAATGATTTTATTTAAATTGCTTTTCTAAACATGTATTCAGAATTCAAGCTTGCACCATCAATCCTATCTGCAGATTTTTCAAATTTGCAGGGAGCATTGCAAATTTGTGACCAAGGAGGTGCTGATTGGATTCATGTTGATGTAATGGATAATCAATTTGTTCCTAATTTGACTATTGGTCCTCCCGTAGTTAAGTCATTGCGAAAAAGTACTAAAAAATTTATCGATGTTCATATGATGGTCATCAACCCTGAAAATTTAGTGGAGCCGTTCGCTAGAGCGGGTGCAGACAACATAACTTTTCACATCGAGGCATCCGATAATCCTGAAGAAGTTATTGATCTGATTCGTTCAACTGGGAAGATGGTTGGAATTTCGCTAAAACCATCAACACCATTTATTGAAATTATGCCATATTTAGATAAAATAGATTTAGTCCTTGTCATGAGCGTTGAACCGGGATTTGGTGGTCAAGGTTATATTAAAGATTCAACAAAAAGAATTGCTGAAATAAAAAAATATCTAAAAGATAATTGTTTAGAAAGAGTCCAAATCCAAGTTGATGGAGGAATCAAACTCCACAATGCTAAGGAGGTTATTTTGGCGGGCGGAGATATTTTAGTAGCAGGTTCTGAAGTGTTTGGCTCAAAAAACCCACAGAAAGTCATTAAAGATTTTTATGCAAGTGCTAAATCAATTAACGCCTCTTAAATTTTTTTAAAAACAAGCTATGAACACTGTAATAATATTTATGGTTGTTTTGATTGTCTTCGGATTTATTTCTTGGCTATTTACTGTTTATAATGGTCTAGTTCAGGTTAAAGAAAATATAAAAAAATCATGGGGAAATATTAATGTGCTTTTAATGCAACGCTCTGATGAAATTCCCAAATTGGTAAGGTTTTAAAATCTTTCGTAAAACATGAAAAGATTATGTTGGATAATATTTTGGAATCAAGGAATTCTTTTTTAGGCGCAAGCAGTATTGATGAAAAAGCTGATGCAGATAATCAAATATCAAAGGCTTTAAAATCTGTTTTTGCTCTATCTGAAGCTTATCCTGAACTTAGCTCAAATGAAAATTTTCTTAAGCTTCAGGAAAGAATAAGTGGTTTAGAAAATGAAATTTCAGATAGGCGTGAATTGTATAATGATAGCGTTAATAATTATAACATTCGTATTCAGTCTATTCCAGATACTCTTGTCGCAAGAGCATTGAGTCTAAAAGAAGAAGAAATGTTCAAAGTAGATAAAAATAAGATAAAAGATCTTAGTATTGATTTAGATAACCTTTCAGAATAATAGTTTTATTAAATAAATTTCAAACACATTATAGGTAAAGATTTATGCACACTTACAAGAATTTAGATTCTTTTGAATACTGGTCAATATCTGATAAAGATCAGTTTAGTATAGCTGTTCTTAAAGGTTTAATTATGGATGGTGTAAGAAAAGCTAATAGTGGCCATCCTGGGGGAGCTATGAGCTCGGCTGATTTTACTTATTTACTATTTAAAGATTATCTGAAATACAGCCCTCAAAATCCTGAATGGTTTGACAGAGATAGGTTCGTCTTATCAGGTGGGCATATGTCGATGTTACAATACGGTATTTTGCATATGGTAGGCTGGATGAAATTATCTGAATTGAAAAAATTTAGACAGCTAGGAAGTCAAACACCTGGTCATCCAGAAGTAGATATCAAAGGAGTGGAGTGTACCACAGGTCCACTTGGGCAAGGTTTTGCAATGGGCGTTGGTATGGCGCTTGCTGAAGCGTATCTAAGTGAGGTGACGAGCAGAGAAGGCGATCAGAAATTAGTTGACCACTTTACTTATGTTCTGGCCACTGATGGAGATTTGCAAGAGCCTGTTTCATTAGGTGCAGCTGCAATAGCGGGGCATTTGGGACT
>Ga0257114_1001609_pt1 | contig 15760 bp, 13 predicted proteins | sample SI112_10mmetaG_FD_190149 | JGI IMG/M metagenome (GOLD analysis project Ga0257114, IMG submission 190149) | Marine microbial communities from Saanich Inlet, British Columbia, Canada - SI112_10m | ecosystem: Environmental > Aquatic > Marine > Inlet | place: Canada: British Columbia | collected...
AATCAGGCGTATTGGCGACCCATCAAAGAAACGTCTTAATTTAAATGCATCAAGATTCATTTCGTTGGAATTTTGTATTAATGAGGCTATTGTTTGTCCTGCTGCCGGGCCAATACCAAAACCATGACCACTAAAGCCTGTACCAACATAAAAGCCAGGGATTTGCTCCAATTCACATATTATTGGAACAACATCTGGTGTAGTTTCGACCATACCAGCCCAAGATTCAATAATTTCAACATTTTGTAATTCTGGAAATACATCACCTAATTTATTACTTATTTCATTGATGATTGAATTATTAGGTTTAGGATTAAGTACTCGACAATTTTCAAAAGGAGTTATTTCATCCATCTTCCATTTTTTTGGCATTTTTAATTCATCAAAAAATTCTTGGCCTATTGATAATCTTAATGCGTTAAATTCCTTCCATAATGCTCTTAAATATTTAGGCGCATATTTGAATGTATTTGGCGTAATACTGTGATCTAAAACTGAACCATGAGCTACTGTATATCCACCATCTACGCGCTTTCTTATTCCAATATTCTTATCAAAAATATTTCCTTTAATTGGGGTATCAATTGCACTAGTTCTAGCAACCGTACTGCGCACTTTTAATTGTGGCAATTTTACTCCAATTGATTGACAGAATAAAGATGACCAAGCTCCGGCAGCACAAAGAACAACAGGTGTTTTTATGATTCCATCCTCAGTAATAACGGCTGATATTTTACCACCCGATTTTTCAATTCCCCTTACAGCACAGTTTGTCTTTATTACTGCACCTTGTTTTATTGCGCCACGAGCAATAGCTAAACTGGCATGCTGTGGCTCTGCACGGCCATCAGTATGAGTAATGATTCCACCAAGCCAGTTCTTAGCGCCATTACCAGCTTGTTCAAATAATTCTTTTTTTCCAATTAACTTGGTATGGATATCATATGTCTTTGCTAGTTTTAACCAAGAATCAAAAGCAGTTAATTCTTTGTGCGAATAAGCCGTATAAAGACAGCCTTCTTCTCGATACCCAACATCTTCGCCTAATTCTTTAGAAAGATTACGCCATATATTCAAGCTTTTTAGCATCATTGGTATTTCACGTTCATCTCTACCCTGAACTCGAACCCAACCCCAGTTTCTACTTGATTGTTCTCCGGAGATATATCCCTTTTCACATAAACAAACATCTATTCCCTGCTTAGATAAATAATATGCCGCAGAGATACCTACGATTCCACCACCAATGATAACAACACTAGATTGCTGCGGAAGATTAGCTTTATATTGATACCCATTTAGCCACGTATCGTTTACTTGCTCAGTTATAATCATGAGTTAATTTCTATTATAGTTATAGATTCGTGCAGCATATGCGATACTCTTTTACTATCATTATAGTATGTTGTAGAAAATTATTTAATAACCTTAAGAAGAATCTTATGAATAAAATTTCCATAATAATGATTTTCACTTTATTCATGATTTTAAATGGATGTGCAACTCTAGAAACTCCAAATAAATTTGGACTTTTGGAGAATAACGCAATAAATATGAACGGTCATTGGGAGTATATTGGCGATTACAATGAAAATGAAAAACAAATAATTTCTGCTATTAAGGACAGCAGTGGTGTTGTTTATCGTGCAATAAAAACTACTGGAGTCTTTGATGGGAAGTCAAGCGAAAAAGTACGTAAGAACTCACGTGGAGTTGCCCACCTATTTTTTGAAAACTCAAAAAAAATTCAAATAACCCAAACAAATTACTCCATATTTATCAATTTTGATCGTTCAATTGTAGAAGAGTATAGTTTTGGTGAGTTAAAAAAAATTCAACTTGGAAATGTTTCTGCCATGCGATCTTCTGGTTGGGTTGATAAATCTTATTTTATAGAGACTCTTGATGCATACGGAATGAAAATAACTGAAAAATATAGCTTAACAGCCAACAATATTTTAAAGAGGATAATTATTTTCAGGGACAATAAAATGAATGATGTCAAGATTGAGCAGTTATATCGAAAAACTAAGTAGTTTTTCTGTAGTGGATTAGCTCAGCATTCATCCAGAGTTTATCATTCCTGTATTGCTGAATACGCACTGGTAAATAATCTAAATCTATTGCGCACCAGAGAATTGACATTTTAGAAGATCCACTCGCTTGATTCTGGATACCAATAACATTGTATGTTCCCGTCGGCACTTTGATAGTTTTTTCGGGTAATATTTTTGCTTTTATTTCCTTAATTTTATCACCTTCATGAAGGCGGTATATTTTTGTGTTTCGATCATTTTTCAAATCATTCATAATCGCATATTTCAAGCTGATGCGATCATAAACAGTATGAGTCAATGAAAAAGAAGAGCTTAATTGATTCTCTCGTACATACAAAATATTATCTTGCCAGTTGAAATCCAATTGTAATTCTTTCTCTTTGGATGAGAGTGTGTCCAATGAATAATATTTATTCGGTCTTATATAAGTATTGTTAATTTTAAATTCAGCTGTTTCTGTTACAACACCTTTCAAGAAAGCCCCTATAAGACCGGTAGTTTTTAACTTATTAGATATCAGAAAATCATTAGCATCAGTTAATTTTACTGACGTTTTAAGTTCACCAGTAATGCCACGAACAGATACTTTATAGTCTGCTTCATGCGGATGAAAAAATGAAATATCATCGCCATAAACTGAGGTTGCATAGCTCAGCAAACACGAGATAAAACAATACAGATATAGTAATTTTGTTTTAGCGTGTATCTCAAATTTAATATAAGTGCTCATTTGACTCTTTTGTTAACTGATTCATCGTATCTTGTATTATATTTCTATGCTCTTCCATTTCTACTAAACTACAATCCTTAGGTATTTCGTATGGCTTACCAATCATTATAATTATTCTTGAAAATGGCTTTGGAATAAAAAAATCATCCCATCTATTGAGTTTCCAATATTTATTAGAAGCGCATGCCATCGGAATGATTGGGGTTTGATTAATTTTAGCCATCAGTGTCACTCCACTCTTAAATGTAAATTTAGGTCCTAATGGTCCATCAGCTGCCGTTACAATAGAAACACCTTGCTTTATAATATTATGTATCCCCATCATAGCTGATGCCCCAGTCCTTACTGCTGACCCCCTGATAACATGTGCACCAGATTTTTTGGCAATTGTTGCTGGTACTTCTCCATCGACAGAAGGGGAAACAATAAAACCTCCATTAAAACCTTTTTTTATCCAAGATAGAATCAATGTTAAACATACGAAACTATGACCATGCCAGTAACACGGAGCGGTTACATTTTTATTCATGATAATATCTTCGACTACCTTATTATCGTCAATAATCTTTGTTTTATATGTGAATGTTAAAAGCTTTATTGCAATTAATAACATGGGCAGGCTAAAGAAATAATAAATTCTTCGCCCTAATGATAGTCGTCTTTTTCCATGGTAAGAAGAGGGTGTTGATTTTTTATTATCATTTAGCATTTTATAAGTTATAGTTTTTATCAGTAGTTAAACATCAAGCCCATTAATACTAATTATTATAATCCACTTTAACCAATCAATGAAAAATTCTATAGAAAATAAATCTTGTAACGAGGTAACTAATTTTGAATTAGATATTGATGTCAATGTTGATACTTTAACTGAATTAATAAACTTACAAGAACAATATGGCAATTATTTTAAAGTAAGATCAGGTAAAGGAAGGTTCGCATATTTTGTTAATGAACCAGAATTAACTAATTCATTGTTAGTTAAAAATCATGGAAATTTCAATAAAGGCCCCGGATTCGAGAGAATTAAAATGCTTCTTGGTAACGGCTTAATTGTAAGTGATGGAGATATATGGCGAAGAGCCAGAAGAATGATTCAACCCACGTTTTCAAGACAAAATATTCATAAATTAATTTCTAAGATAGTGATATGTGCATCTGATAGAGCAGCGTTATGGGATAAGTTAATTTTAAAAGACGAACCAATCAATATTACCCAGCAAACAAGTGATTTTGCATTGGAGCTAATATTGAAATCAATATTTGGTCATAACTATACTAATTTATTTGATGAAAGCGGTGATAATCCATTCTCTTTCTTAAGTGAAGATTCGACACGTGATTTGACCGTGGTCATAAAAATGCGAAATTTGAGAAAATTAATTTTACATATAATCAACACAAGGAAGGAGAGCAGTGAGCTTGATAATGAGTATGATTTTTTGCATATGTATTTAAATGCTACTGACAAAGATGGCCTTAAATTTAGAGATACTGAATTAATAGATGAAATCATTACTTTGATAGTAGCTGGGTATGAAACATCTGCAGGAACACTTAATTGGGTATGGTTACTACTATCACAAAATATTGAAGCAGCTGAGCAACTATATATTGAATCTGATTATTTGCATTCGAATATAGAAAATATTGATATAGAGATGATCAATAATATGAAATTCACTCAAAGTATTCTGGAGGAGACTTTGAGACTTTATCCGCCAGTATGGCTGTTTTCTCGAAGAGCCGTTATAGACACAAAAATTGGCGAGTCATTAATTCCTAATAAATCTGATATATATATTTCACCATATATAATGCACCGAACGACAGAATACTGGAGCAAGCCAGACCTTTTTCAACCCAGTAGATTTATATCAAAGAGGAAGAACAAAAAAAATAATTCCGCATTTATTCCATTTTCCTTGGGGCCAAGACGATGCCTTGGTGAGTATTTCTCTTTTCTAGAAATGAAGATCCACTTAGGCATCATGATTAAAAAATTCCAAATTGAAGTTTGCTCAAGATATAATCCCCAGTTAAATCTTGGTATCAATCTAAGATCAAAAAATGACATATTCTTAAAATTAAGAAAAAGATAATTAAATATGCCCACGAAATACAAAACATTGGTCGATCTTTTTTGCGCCCAAAAAAAAGTGCCTGGTTTTATAAATTTTATTGATGTCAATTCTAATGAGAAATGCATTTCATTTAGTGAATTTTGGACACTAGTTATTAGGTGCTTAGGTTATCTGCAGTCAATTAATATAAGGCCTGGTGATGAAATAGTTATCTGCACGAAATCTAATGAAAAGTTCTTAATCGTATTCTGGGCAGCCATACTTGGAGGGATAATCCCGATACCGCTCGCTGTTGGGATTAATAAGGATCATCGTAAAAAAATACTAACAATTGCTAATAATTTATCAAATCCAACACTTATAACAGACCAGAAAGTTAAAGAAAGACTTGATATTTTTAATGAAACAGAGGGTGAATTTCCTCAACTAAAAGATTTTATTGAAAGCGCTATTACTGACTATAGTACTGATATAGATGGAAAGCTTCATGAGGTGCAATCTACCAATATAGCTTTTATTCAATACTCCTCTGGCTCAACTAACGAACCTAAGGGTGTTATCTTGACACATGAAAATCTTACATCAAACATTTATGCTATCGCTGAAGGCCTTGATTTAAAGACGAATGATATCGGGCTCAGTTGGATGCCACTTACACATGATATGGGCTTAATAGGTACTCATATGACATTATTTTCAAATGGGTTAACTCATCATATAATGGATACAGACCTTTTTATAAGAAGGCCATTGATGTGGCTGTCAAAAGTAAATCAGTATCGTGCTTCTATCCTTACATCCCCTAACTTTGGCTACAAACATTTTCTTAAAGCATTCCAGAGAAAATCTATTGATGAACTAGATTTATCTTGTGTTCGATTATTAATTAACGGAGCGGAATCTATTTCATTATCAATTTGCAATGATTTTTTAAATACCTTAAAGAAATATAAGCTTAATCCCTCAGCTATGTTTCCAGTTTATGGTTTAGCAGAAGCGACATTGGGTGTTAGTTTCCCAAAGGCTGGTGACCACTTTCAATCTGTCTCACTGAATCGAAAGCACTTAAATATTGGAAATCAGTGCATAGCAGCCGATCCCAATGAAAATAGTATATCTTTTATTCAGCATGGTAACGCTATTCGTGATTGCCGTATCAGAATTGCAGACAAAAACAACAAGCCATTACCAGGCAATCATATAGGTTATATTCAAGTAAAAGGTGTGAATGTATCGAAGGGAATCTATCGAGATGATATTAAGACGCAAGATCACTTGCTTGATGATGGTTGGCTGGATACAGGTGATTGTGGTGCAATTTATAATAACGGCCTAATCATTACAGGCAGAATAAAAGAAATAATTATTGTTAACGGGCAAAACTATTACCCACATGACATTGAGGAAATAATAATTCGTGGTGGGAATTTTGATTTAGGTAAGATTGTTGCATGTGGTGCCATGGATGAAAACGGTATAGATCAGGTATTAATATTCGTTTTATATAAGAGTGATCTCCAAGTGTTTCCTAGAATAGCTGAACAAATAAGACGTATTATTAGCCAAGAATTAGCTTTAGAGGTTAATCACATATTACCTATTAAAAAAATTCCTAAAACCACAAGCGGTAAATTACAAAGAACTAAACTTGCAAATCAATATTTGAAGGGTGATTTTAGCGAGCACATTAGACAACTTCAAAACTCTGCGGTTGAGCCAGATGGATCCGATCATGCGTCCAGCACATTAAAACATTTACTTGTAATAACTAATGAATATTCTAAAGATATCACTATCAATTCAGATGATGATTTATTCGAGGTAGGTATAAGCTCCCTAACGTTAACTGAGATTATGATGGCTATCGATGAAATTTACCCCAACACTGTTCAAATCGAAGATGTATTTGAACATCCAACATTATCTAAACTTGCAGAATTCATTACTATTAAAAAAAAATAAAGTCAAGATTGTAAATAAATTTTCTATTAACATTTCTTGACATTATTCGCATATTCTTCGAATTTATTCTTATATTTGTGATTATATTCCCATATATAGTAAAAAAGTTGTGATTTTGCTAGTTTTTGTCATGCATTTTGTTACACTCAGTTACAAGTGTTATCAATTAATTTTACATTTGATGACAATATAAAGCGTTAAATTGTGTTTTGAACTATGTTTAATAATCCTAAAAAGGGGATAAATATGGATGTCGGAAAAACAATAAAGCAAGTAGCGGCAGTAGTAGCACTGGTATCAGCATTTACAGCTCTTCCACAAGAAGCGTTGCTTTTATGCGTACTTGGCCTGGCAACTGGTTGGTATATGTCTGAAGGCGATACAATTCGCGTTCTAGTAACAGCAGCAGCATTAAATGTTGGTGGTGTAGCTGGTGGCGCAGATGCAATACCGACTATCGGACCAATGATAGGCGATATATTAGGTGCAATGGGCGCCGTATATACTGCAGCAGCTGTAACTATGGTTGTGATGGGTGTAGTTAATCGTGTTAAACCTTGATTAATCATCCATAGTAAATAATTAAGCCCGCTCTAGTATGCGGGCTTTTTTTTTGGTGCTAATATAGCATCCATGAAAATTAATATACTTAAAATGATTAAATGTATCGTAATATTTTTAATCACTTCTATATCCTTTGCTGAAACATTTGAGATAGGGGGGCTTTATACATATCACTATCATGACGGAAGATATGCTGATTGGGGAGACTATGCCCGAACTGCAGCTTATATGGCTATAGATCACATTAATAATAAAAATCTTCTTGATAACAATGATCGGTTAAGCATGCGTCCTGAGAATACAATTGACTACCATTGCTGGCCTAGCAATGCTGAGGCTATGGCAGAGACTTTAATAAAAAAAGATATCTTAATAATGACTGGTACAGATTGCAGTAGCCCAGCTGTTAAAATTGCTAATGTAGGAGCTAAATATGAGATACCTGTTATTTCAAATGGGGCTAATGCCTCTATACTATCTTCCAGAGAAAAATTTCCTTGGTTTATTCGTGTAGTGACTCCAAGTGAAGAATATGATCGTTATTTAATAGAGCTAGCAGATTACCTTAATATCAAAGAGATGGCTTATTTCTATACAACCGATGCATGGGGACTTGGTGCTAAGAAAGTTATCCATTCTTCTGTTAGCGAAAAAGGAATCATCATTGCAAAAGAATTTGGTTTTGAGCGTGACACCAATCAAGACACCATTAATAGTTACATGCAGATCGTTAAAGATAATGGTATTAAAAATATAGTTATCACAGGACCAACACCAGATACAGCTCGAGTCTTCAGAGCTATCGATAAATATGGGCTGAATGTGAAGGGCAATACTATCTTTGCAACTGAAATGATCTCTGCAGACGAGGCGAATGATATTGTCCGAGGTAGCAAGGGTTACTTTGCACCAATGACTTTTTTAGAGCAAACCCCTCAACTAATAGCTTTTAGAGAAGCGCTTAAAGCAAAGCTTAATAAAAATATTGATGTTAATTCAAAAGCATTCTTTTACGGTGCCCTTAGCTACGATCATATTATGGCTATTAGGCATGCAATCAACGATTTGAAAAAAAATAACACACCTATAACAAGAAAGACGCTCATGCACTCACTTCGAAATGTTGATTTTATTGGCGTCACTGGCAGGGTGTATTTTTCCAATTACACTAATGATCGAATCAATATGCCTCTACAGATTGTAAATAGCCATGGTTTAGATCGTGAAACCATGCAGGTTAAATTTGAGACTGTCGCCATTTTATCAAATGACGGAAAATTGATAATTGATGAGTCAAAAATCCTTTTACCAGGATATTAGAGCGTTCCATTTAATAATAAAATGTTAAGAAGCTTTTCAATTTTATTGATCTTTGTTTTTTGCACCTCTTCTCTAAGAGCAGAAATTTATGATCTTGGTGGTTTATATACACAGCATTATCGTGACGGAAGATATGCTGATTGGGGTAAATATTCACGCTTAGGCGCGCAATTAGCTATAAAAAAAATCAATACAACTAATATGCTTGGTGATGATAAGTTTCGCATGAAAATGGAAAATGTCATTGATTATCATTGCTGGACTGAAAACATCAAAGCAATGATGTCAACACTGTCATCGAAGTCTATTATCGCTATTACAGGTGCTGAATGTAGTGCGCCAGCCGCAATCATGGCAGATTTAGGTCGAGAATATGGAATCCCTATATTTTCATATGGCGCTAATGCATCGCAGTTATCATCAGCTATAAATTATCCATGGTTCCTGAGAGTTGTCTCCCCAAGTGAATATTATGAGGGCTACTTAATAGATTTAGCTGCCCATTTTAAGATCGATCAAATTGCATACTTTCATACAACAGATCCCTGGGGTATTGGAGCCAATAAAGTTATTCAACAATCCACTAAAAATAAAAATATAAGAATTATCAAAAAGTATTCTTTTCCGAGAGATACAAGCCAATCTGTTATAGATGAGTATGTAAAAGAAACTGCAATTTTGAATGTGAAAAACATCGTTATAACAACCCCAACACCGGACACTGTAAAGATCTTCAAAGCCATACATAAATTTGGTATCAATAAACCTGGTAATACATTATTTGCAGCCGAAATGCTTATTGATTATGAGGATGATGCTGCAGTTCTCGGATCAATCGGTTACTTTGCTCCAATAGTAAGATTACCTCAATCTATACTACTTACTGAATACATAGAGGATTTAAAAAACTTCTCACATGAGGAACTGAATGTCGAATCGGCAAATTTCATATATAGTGCTTTAAGTTATGATCATATTATGTTGATTGCAAACACTATTTTGTTAATAAAAAAAGATAAAAAACCTGTAACAAGGACTAATTTACGAGATTATATGAGATCAGTATCATTTACAGGCATTACTGGGAACATATCTTATTCAACGTCATCAAATGATAGGCTCAATACTCCGATTCAAATTATGAATAGTCATGGAGCAGATTCAAATGGAGCTATGAATTTTGTTAAAATTGCCGAAGTTAATCAAAAAACTGGTCAACTCGATATAGATGAGGATAAGATACTATGGCCTGGAGGCATTTCTAATTAACAATATTAACTAGGATAAGTTCACTATGAGTCAATCTGATGACAATGACAAAAATGATAAATTACTCGGCTTAAATCAAAAAATTGACCGTCGTGACTTTCTAAATTCTACATTACTAGGTGCTGGTAGTGTTCTTTGTTCAATGTCAGCACCATCATTACTCTATGGAAAACCAAATGACCACGTTAACCTACCTAATCAAGTATCTGATAGTTGGTATGGTTATGGTGGTATTGGTGATTCGGCAAATTCACATGGTAATACTCCGGAGATATTAAAATCTGCCCATGCTGTTAGAGATGGGTTATTGAATTCAAGTAATAGTAAAAATTTAGATGCTTCAGAAAAATATGATCTTGTTATTGTAGGTGGTGGGCTAGCTGGCTTAGGAGCTGCTCAAAGATTTAAAGAGCTTGATCCGACTAAAAAATGTTTAATTCTTGAGAATCATCCAATCTTTGGGGGTGAAGCAAAACGCAATGAATTCAGTGTCAACGGCGATATTATCACCGCGCCGCAAGGCTCTAATAGTTTTTACTATAAAACAAAAAACTATGATATTGAGGATGATCTTAAATATATCGATATTTTGGGTATCCCAGATAAATTTTCATACGCCTCTATGGAGAACAATAAAGATAATCTAGTTTTTGCTCAAGAACATTATGACGTTCAAATGTGGGGCGAAGAGTTAATATCAAAAGGTCATTTTGTAGATCAACAATCACATAATGTTAAACCTCAATGGATTAAAAATATTTGGAGCGATAAATTAAAGCGCTATCCCGTTTCTGAGAAAATTCGAAATGATCTGTTAAATTGGAAATATTCAAAGAATATGCCCAATAGTGACGAAGAAACCTATATTTGGTTAGATAATATGACGTACAAGGAATATATAGAAAATGTAATGGGGCTAGATGAGGCGGTTACAAAGTTTGCAGATCCCGTCCTTGCGAGCGCTGGTGGGATGGGTTGTGATGTCATGTCAGCTTATATAGCAATGCAATTAGGTATGTATGGGGTGTCACCAGATGCACCTGTAAATCCACTTAATCGCCATAGTTTCCCTGGCGGTAATGATGGTTTTGCTCGCCATTTTGTAAAGTTACTCATTCCAAATGCAATTAGTGGAGAAAATGAATTTGCAGATATAATGAATAACCCGATCAACTTCAATGCACTCGATCATCACAGCAATAATTTAAAAATTAGATTAAATAGCAATGTTGTCAATGTTGAGCATACTTACAAAAACAGCCAAACTGAAACAGTAGATATTACTTATTACAAAGACAATAAGCTGCATAAAGTAAATGCAAAAGCCGTTGTTATGGCTTCAGGCGGTTGGATTAATAAACATATTATCTCTGACCTACCTGCTAGTCATATGGATGCCTACCAGCAATTTAATCATGCTCCAATGTTGGTAGCAAATGTAGCGCTAACTAATTGGCGATTCCTCGAAAAACTGGGTATTACAGCATACCAATGGACTGGAGGGTTTGGGTTTCATACGAACATCAGAAAACCAATGCATGTTGGTGACTATAAACCTGATCTAGACCCAAATAAACCAATAACCTTGACTTTTTATGCATCATTCGAGAAACCTAATCAAGGCTTTAACGCTCAACAACAATCAAGGCTAGGTCAATACGAAATGCTGGGTAAATCATACATTCAATACGAAAGGGAAATTAGAGAACAAATGGTTAAGCTATTCGGCTCTAGTGGTTTTGACCCTATAAATGATATAGCAGGAATGATTCTAAATAGATGGGGGCATGCATATGTTACTCCGACACCTGGTTTTTTCTATGCACCAGATGGTAGTCCGGGCTATGCAAATATTATTAAAACCAAACCGTTTGGAAAGATTGCTTTTGGTCACTCAGAGCTGAGAGGTTATCAACATTGGGGGCCAGCCGCGGCAGAGGGAAGAAGGGCGGTCGACCAGATTTACGAATATATCTAACAATAATGAACACTATTAGCTATACAAAATATATAATTCTTATTCTGATGTCATTTATACACCTAGATGGCTTCAGTGCAACATCCAATACAATTCAAGCTAAATCATTAATTGACCAATATGGAGCAAGATTTTCAGAAATTAACATTGGGTTATTACGTGATATCTACAAGAATCATCTGAATGAAGCGAATTATCCGATTCCAAATATTATAAGGGATATACCTTATGGTAAGCACCCGCTTCAAGCATTAGACCTCCATCTTCCGAAGGGTAAGAATTCTGAGAAATTGCCTGTAATCCTCTTTGTTCACGGCGGTGCATTCATAAAAGGTGACAAAAGTGACCACATTATCTTTGACAATGTCTTAAACTTTTTCACCAGATCAAATTTTATTGGAGTTAACATTAATTACAGACTTGCCCCTGAACATAAATGGCCCAGTGGAGCTATTGATATTGCTGATTCGCTGAAATGGATTCATGACAATGCTGATATCTATAATATAGATGAAGATAAGATATTTTTGATGGGGCACTCAGCAGGAGCGGCGCATGTAGCAAGCTATACTTTTGATGAATCACTTCAACTTCATGATGGAAATGATGGTGTGATTGGCTCCATTTTAATGTCTGGTGTATATTCTAATGTCAGTGAAAAATCCAAAACTGTCTACTACGGTTCAAATAAAAATAATATACCAATTAATCATCTAAAAGGTAGGTTCATACCATTATTTATTATTGATGCTGAGTTCGACAAATTAACAATGCAAATGGAAGCCATAAACCTCCTACAAAAAGTTTGTAGGAGGGATAATTTATGCCCGCATCATAAGCAAATTCCGGGTCATAATCATTACTCAATGATGTATCATTTCAATACACTTGATGACTCAATTGCGACTGATATTTTATATTTCATGAAAAAATACATTCAATAATAAGGAATAACGAGATCAAAGAAACACTTCATAAGGATCATTATTCTAAGGTGGCATGGTTCTCCAAAGAAATTGAGTCTATCTTTCACAATGAATGGATGTGTGTCGCCAGAAATGAGGAACTTCAAAACAAAGGTGATTTTAAAATAATCGATCTTTTGGGTGAAAGTATAATTATATTAAGAGATAAAGATCTAAATCTAAAGGCATTCACTAATTTATGTAAACATCGTGGCTGTCAACTGTTAGACACCAAAGAGGCTCTATCGGGTAACATAGGATCAAATATTAGATGTCCATATCACTCATGGACATACAATCTTCAAGGAGAACTAATAAAAGCACCACATTTAGATATTGACCTTAATGATAAGAAATATCATTTGAATGATATTCGATTAGAGACTTGGGCTAGTTGTATCTTTTTATCACTTAATGATGATATACCTCCTTTGAAAAATCATTTAAATGGCAGGGTTGAACAGTTTTCTCGGTACCCATTAAATGATCTCATCTCAAAATCCCACTCATCATACGAAGTTAATGCAAATTGGAAGATTATCTTAGAAAATTATAATGAATGCTATCACTGCGCTGGTGTCCACCCAGAACTATGTAATATTGTTCCTGCATTCAGAAAAAATGGTGGAGCTGACCTCCAATGGGAGGAGGGCGTTCCCCAAAAGAAAGGTACTAATACATTCACATTCACTGGAACCACCAATAGAAGACCTTTTCCCGGTCTAAACGAATTTGAAAAAGAAAGACATTTCGGTCAAGCAATCTATCCAAATTTACTGATTAGTTTTTCGATGGATCACGTCGCTATTTTTATTATACATCCACTTTCTGAGGTAAAAACTATCATTGATTTTCATATACTATTCCATCCACATGCTATTAATAATGTAGACTTCTATCCTGATGATGCATTTGAATTTTGGGATTTAACAAACAAACAAGACTGGAAAATATGTGAAAGAGTGCAACGAGGCATGCAATCAAAAACCTTCACAAAAGGTTTCTATGGAAAAATGGAAGATGAGAATCTTGATGTAAAGCAATATATAACCGAAAAACTTAACCTAAATGATTAATCAGGGAACCCAGTAAATGTTCGTAAAAAGACGAGAATTCAGTAAATTATTATCAATAGTTAATCAAAGTAAAGTTTCATTTATGGAATCATTTAACTCTTCTAGATGGTATCTTGAAGCAAAAATGGTGTGAAAATGGTTAAAAGAAAGATATTGTTGTTTGTAACAATCGTTTGCTTATTTTTTTATATCTCAATAGCAAAATCAGAGGATTATTATCCAAAAAGTTTTGATTCTCTTGGTTCGACAGTCAAAAGCCTCATAATCAATGAAAAGGCTATCAACTATATTGATGACGGTAAAAAAACTAATACTCCTGTTGTTTTTATAAGTGGTGTTGGGACATCAGTGAGAGCTAGCAGGTTACTAGATTTCCTCAGATCTTTTAGAGAGGATTTAGGTTTGCGACTAATTTCTATCGAGAGAAATGGTTTTGGTCAAACTCTCTTTAACCCATTGGATAACATGGCAACATACTCACAAGATATCCTTGATACTCTTGATCATTTAGATATAGATTCTTTCTCTTTATTTGGTATATCTGGAGGGGGTCCATATGCTGCAAAATTGGCAAGTATAGCCCCCGAAAGGATAGAATCAATTCATATGGCATCAACTTTGCCGGTTCTTGGTACAAACGAACGCTGTAATGATGGGCAAATCTACAATATCTACAAAGATATATTCAAATATCCTATGAAATATTTTTCATTTCCCAATGATAGCCCTATACATATGATCGATGGATTCCAAGATACTGCATATGATGATGCAGCAAGAACATTCTACATAAACGGACAAATGGCTGACGTTTCACCTTTAGATCATGAATTAACATTGTATTGTGATGAAGGTGTTATTGATACTAACAGTATTGCTTCGCCTTTATATATCTATGCAGGCTTGGCAGATCCTTTATTAACAAATAATGATATTAATGATTGGAACATTTATTACCCTAATGCTGATGTAATAAAAAGAGTTTATCCAGGAGAAGGTCATGATGTTCAATATCGTCATCTTGATCAAATTCTAATAGATATTAAATTCAAAGGTAATAAAATTCTAATTTGTAACAATGATCAAGAGCAATTAATAAACTCATCTGATTTAAAAATTAGTAATAATTATCATTATGGGCTCTGTATATGGGACAAATCATATAACTGACCTGATTCTTCATTAAGATCTCAGTTAATCACACATAAACTATAATGATTACTATAAATTTAATACTAAAATATATATGCGTATAATGTATATTATGTTAAATAGGATAAATATAAATAGATGTTAGAGGAAACCAGAATAGCCTTAATAGTCTATATATGTGCTCTATTGCCAATATATTTGCTCGTATTTAAATTTAAAAGCCACCCAGAGATCATGTGGTTTCGATCCATATATATCTTTAGCTTTGTAATGTGCTCATTAGGATGGGAATTATGGTTTACTTATGCCTTGGTTGATGGCTTTCCAGTTGATATGCGTCGATCTGAATTATTAAATACAATCATTCCTATTGATATTAACTGGTTAGTTAATTCACTCGCAGATGCCGGTGCAATTTGCATTGGCGGTATATTACTTATAAAACTTAGAAGTAACAATAATGATGTATTTAAAAAATGGAATTGGTTATCTTTTGCATATTTAGGTTTATTTACTATTGGTCAAAACTTATTTGTCGAAATGTTTTTATATTTCGATCAATTATCAATTGACAAGCCCTTATCTTGGGCACCATTCTCGCCA
>Ga0257114_1001613_pt1 | contig 15756 bp, 17 predicted proteins | sample SI112_10mmetaG_FD_190149 | JGI IMG/M metagenome (GOLD analysis project Ga0257114, IMG submission 190149) | Marine microbial communities from Saanich Inlet, British Columbia, Canada - SI112_10m | ecosystem: Environmental > Aquatic > Marine > Inlet | place: Canada: British Columbia | collected...
AATAGACTTGTTTCATCTTTAGATTTCTTGCTAAAAGATTTTCTATTTCTTGTAAATAATTTACTCCTATGTTACTTGCCCGAAGATTTAAAGTTGTAACTGTGTTATTATTCTCTAATGCTTCTAAAGCTGTTTGTAAATTTTGTGATTGGCTCATTAGTAAAAATAAAATTTATCCTGTAGAATTTGCTGCGAGGACACATTATGATTTGGTAACTATTCATCCCTTTATTGATAGTAATGGTAGAACAGCAAGATTATTGATGAATTTGATTTTAATGCAAAATGGTTATCCTCCTGCTATTATAAAAAATGAAGATAGTTTAGATTATATTACATCTTTAGAAAAAGCACAATTGGCAAATGCAGAAGGTGACTCATTAAATGATTATTTAACTCTAATAGCCAAATCTGTTGACAGATCTTTAGATATTTATTTAAATTCTATTTAAAATGAAATTTGTTATTATTTCATAATAAATCTCATAGCATTTAGCCTAATAAATCCTTTCGCATCCTTTTGATTATAAACCTCATCCTGTTCAAAAGTTACATATTCTTCCTTATAAAGGCTTTTTGGAGATTTTCTGCCTAATAAAATAACATTTCCTTTATAAAGATGTAATCTTACTATACCTTCAACATTTTCTTGTGATTTATCGATTAAAGCTTGTAACATTTCCCTTTCTGGTGCAAACCACATGCCATTATAGATTAATTTAGCATATTTTGGCATTATTTCATCCTTCAGATGTGCAGCTTCACGATCTAGGGTAATTGACTCAATCGCCCTATGTGCTTCTAATAAAATTGTGCCACCTGGTGTTTCATAAGTTCCACGAGATTTCATGCCAATGAAGCGATTTTCTACAATGTCAATTCTACCAATGCCATTATCATAGCCATATTGATTTAATTTGGTCAATAAATTGGCTGGAGAAAGTTTTTGACCATTAATAGCAAAAGGATCACCTTTTTTAAATTCAATTTCAATAATATCACCATTTTCTTTACCATTTTTGGGATGCTGAGTTCTCTGATAGACATATTCTGGTGATTCTTGCCATGGATCTTCTAAAACTTTACCTTCTGATGATGTATGAAGTAAATTAGCATCAACAGAATAGGGTGCTTCACCTCTTTTATCTTTAGCAATTTCAATATTATGTTTTTCAGCGTAAGAGATTAATTTTTCACGAGAATTTAAATCCCATTCTCTCCAAGGTGCAATAACTTGAATATTTGGATTACAAGCATAATAGCCTATTTCAAAGCGAATTTGGTCATTACCCTTACCAGTTGCACCGTGAGAAACAGCATCAGCACGAGTTTTGGCAGCAATTTCAATTTGTTTTTTAGCAATTAGAGGGCGGGCAATTGATGTTCCTAATAAATATTTACCTTCATAAATAGCATTGGCACGAAACATAGGGAAAACATAATCACGAACAAATTCTTCTCTCAAATCTTCAATAAAAATATCTTTTACACCAAATTTTTCAGCCTTTTTTCTTGCTGGCTCCAATTCTTCCCCTTGTCCTAGATCGGCTGTGAAGGTAACAACTTCACAATTATAAGTTTCACGCAGCCAAGCTAAAATAACAGAAGTATCCAAACCGCCAGAATATGCTAAAACTACTTTATTGATTTTTTTTGTCATTAATCTTGAAATAATTTATTTTATTAAATATAATCTATTACATTAAAAATTAATTTCTCTAAAAATGCAAATAAAAGAATTATTGTCCGATATTGAAATTAAGGATAGTTTTAATATTATGACTCAAATTTACCAAGGTTTGGGTAAAGAAAAATATATTTTTAATCTTAAAATTGCAATGGAGAATGGCTATAAAATAGCTGCAGTCTATAAGGAGGATAAAATTATTGCCGTAATTGGCATTAATGTTACTGATGATATAAGATATGGCAAAGTAATTAGGATTGAAGATTTTATGATTTGCCGTTCAAATCGTGGTATTGGTGCTGGTAAAATGCTCCTAAAATGGGTTGATTGGCAAGCTCTAAAATTTAAAGCTGAGGTAATTCTAAGTAATCTAGGCTCTGAGAGGAAGGAATCTCACAAAATTTTCTTAAGAGAGGGGTTTGAGATAGATGGGATTAGTTTTAAAAAATAGCTTTATATAAAACTATCTTTTACTGCCAAATTTGTCGTTATTTTATTTTTTTACTCTCTTATGTAGATTTTGCTACATTGCACTCCTAAAAAAATAAAATGCCTAAAATTTGTTTGTAAAAATGTTTTCTATAAAAAACCAGTAAATAATAAAAAATTAAATGACAATAAATTTAACAAAATAAATGACAGAAAATAACTTCCGTATAGAAACAGATTCATTTGGTGATATTAATGTGCCAGCAAATGCTTATTATGGTGCGCAAACACAAAGATCAACACAAAATTTTGCTATTTGTATTGATAATAAAGGTCACAAAATGCCAAAAGAGATGGTCAAAGCCATGCTTTATGTAAAAAAATCGGCAGCTCTTACTAATAAGCAAATAATGCTTGCCAATCCTGATGCTAAGGAATATAATAAATTTTCTGAAGAAACTGCTAATCTGATTGATCAGGCTGTGGATAAGATTTTATCTGATTTTGATAATTTTTATGAAAATCACTTTCCTCTAGTCGTTTGGCAAACTGGTTCTGGTACACAAACAAATATGAATTGTAATGAGGTTATTGCCTCAGTTGCTAATGAAATTGCTACTGGTAAAAAAGGTGGTAAGGAGCCAGTTCATCCTAATGATCATTGTAATTTGGGACAATCTTCTAATGATACTTTTCCAACTGCTATGCATGTGGCATCTGTGATGACCATTTGTGAAAAATTATTCCCAACCTTATTTAATTTTTATGAATCTTTAAAAAATAAGGAGGAAGAATTTAAAGATATTATCAAAATTGGCCGTACCCATACGCAGGATGCAACTCCTGTGACCTTGGGTCAGGAATTTTCTGGCTATAAATATCAAATTTTTAATAATATTCTAAGGCTTAATGATGCTATTGATGGTGTTTTATTTTTAGCTCAAGGTGGTACGGCAGTTGGTACTGGTATTAATTCTCATAAGGATTTTTCAGAAAAATTTGCCGAAAATATTTCAAAAATTACCGATATTAAGGGTCAAATTGCTAAAATTATTAAAAAAGCTAATTCATATGATGATTGGGATGGTGTAAAAGATCAATTTTCTGGCAGGAAGGATCAATTTATTTCTAATTATAATAAATTTGAATCTCTAGCAACTTGTGATGCTTTGGTTAATTTATCTGGCTGTTTAAATGTTATTGCAACTTCAATCATGAAAATTGCCAATGATATTCGTTTTTTAGCTTCTGGACCAAGATCTGGTCTTGGTGAGATTTGCCTTCCTGAAAATGAGCCTGGATCTTCTATTATGCCAGGCAAGGTCAATCCAACACAATGTGAGGCTTTGACTATGATTTCTTGCCAAGTAATTGGTAATCATACCGCTGTCACTATTGGTGGTACTAATGGTCATTTTGAATTAAATGTCTTTAGACCAATGGTAATTTATAATATTATCAATTCAGTTAATCTTATTGCTGATGGTGTTAATAGCTTTATCAATAAATGTCTTGATGGTATTAATCCAAATCATGAAAGAATTAATGAATTATTGAATAATTCCCTAATGTTAGTTACGGCTCTTAATCCTTATATTGGCTATGATAATGCCGCTAAAATTGCTAAAAAAGCTCATAATGATGGTACAACTTTAAAAGAAGCTGCCTTGGAATTAGGATTAGTAAATGAGGAGCAATTTGCCGAGTGGGTTGACCCAAAAAAAATGATTTAATTAACTTCCCTAGAAGGAAAAAGTAAAAAAGAGATTTTATCATGCAAAATGATTATGATGGGTTGCGTGCGGCGAGTAAATAATCATCCTTTAATAACTCAAAGCTGCCTCAATTATATTACTCCCACTCAATAGTTCCTGGAGGTTTAGATGTAACATCATAAGTAACACGATTTACTCCTCTTACTTGAGAGATGATTTTTGCAGATAATTCAGCTAAAAATTTGGTATCAAAATGGTAAATATCAGCTGTCATACCATCAATTGAAGTTACAGCCCTAATGGCAAGAACATATTCATAAGTTCTCTCATCTCCCATTACACCAACTGTTTTTACTGGTAATAATACACAAAATGCCTGCCAAATTTTATCATAAAGATTATATTTTTTTAATTCTTCAATATAAATAGCATCGGCTTTTTGTAAGATTGAGATTTTTTCTTCTGAAATATCGCTTAAAATACGAATTGCAAGGCCTGGACCTGGAAAAGGGTGGCGGCTAATTATTTTTTCTGGCAAGCCTAATTCTCGCCCTAATGATCTAACTTCATCTTTAAAAAGAGTTTTTACAGGCTCAACCAATTTTAATTTCATATCTTCTGGTAATCCTCCAACATTATGATGAGATTTAATAGTTTTACTATTGCCAGAATTTGGGTGAGAAGATTCAATAATATCGGGATATAAAGTACCTTGTGCTAAAAATTTAGCGTCAATTTTGGCAGATTCAGCATCAAAAATATCGATGAAAGTTTTGCCAATAATTTTTCTCTTTTTTTCAGGATCAGAAATATCTTTTAAATTATTCAGAAATATATCCTTAGCATTAATATAAACCAAATTAATATTGAAATGATCTTCAAAAACTTCCTTCACCTCCTTACCTTCACCCTTTCTAAGTAATCCATGATCAACAAAAATACAGATTAAATTATCGCCAATTGCTTTATGGATTAGAGCCGCAACAACGGAGGAGTCAACACCACCACTAAGGCCGCAAATTACTTTTTCATTACCAACTTCTTTTTGGATTTTGGTAATTTGATCATTCATAAAATTACCCATATTCCAATCAGCTTTACAGCCGGCAATATTTAGGACAAAATTAGAAATTAATTTTTTACCTTCTAAAGAATGGGAAACTTCAGGATGAAATTGTACACCATATATTTTCTTTTCTTGCCATTCAATTGCTGCAAAAGGAGCATTCTCAGTATTTGCAATAATTTCAAAATTATCAGGAATTTTTGTCATGACATCACCATGTGACATCCAAACTTGACTCTCATCCTTGTTAAAATTAGCAAAAAGTTCTGACTCTTTTTTAATATTGATAATTGCTTTACCAAATTCTCTTTCATTGGCTGATTCTACCTTACCCCCAAGTAATTTGGCAATTAATTGTTGGCCATAGCAAATTCCTAAAATTGGAATATTTAGATTGAAGATTGTTTTATTAATTTCTGGTGAAAAATCCTCATTAACCGAATTAGGACCGCCAGATAGAATAATAGCTTTTGGTGATAATTTTTTGATTTCATCCAAAGTAATATTGCAATTTCTAACGATGGAAAAAACAGATAATTCACGGATTCTTCTGGCAATTAATTCAGTAACTTGACTGCCAAAATCGATTATTAAGATTGAATTCATTGGAATAATGTAGAAAAACTTCGAAGCACATCTGGAGCGGGCGAAGGGGTTCGAACCCTCGACCCCAACCTTGGCAAGGTTGTGCTCTACCACTGAGCTACGCCCGCAAAAAAACCAATTATATATTTCTAAAATTAAAAATACAAATAATTATTATTAATATTTGTATTTTTAATTTCAGATTATTATCATCTATTCCTATTCTTGTTTATAGTTATGGCATTTCCCATATAGCAAGATATTTTTATTTGATATTTGTAAAAAATGAGGGTAATATAACTTATTATCCGAGGCTTTTTCCTAATATCAGACAAAAATATGAAGTTAAATTGTTCAATCTTTTAACATAGTTTTTTAGATGGGAAGTGGTATTATTTTACTTAATGCTTGTCATTCAAGCGGGTGTAGCTCAATGGTAGAGCCCCAGCCTTCCAAGCTGGTGGTGAGGGTTCGATTCCCTTCACCCGCTCCAATTTTCTGATTTTAGAAGTTATGTTGCCAAATCAACAAAGACCAGGTAACAGAAATATTATGATAAATATTCTTAGCTTTACAGCTAGTGCTTTATTGTCAATTTCTTGTCTTGTGGCATCCTCATATGTTAATGGAACATCTCATTCTATTATGCTATTTTCTTTTACAATATCTTATTCTTTATTATCTTTTTCTGCAATTGCTATATGTATAGATTGTTTTAATCAAAGAAGGGAAAGAGAAGTTGCAATTTATACAGAAATAGATCTTGATGCTCAGATTGTACAAGGGGTAAATATAGCAGAAGCTGATGCAGTACATCTACCAGCAAGAGACCGGGTAATAGTTGGTGGTTGGGCCTGTTTTATTTGAACAAAATGTGGCAACTCGTAATTAGTTATATTGACTAAATTCTATTCAATATCTCTATAAAATTTAACAATATTCTCATTAGTTTGGATTTTGTCAAAATTTATATTATTAATAAATAGGCCATCCAAATTTTTAACTCTTGATAGGGCGACATAAATTTGCCCTTCACTAAAGACATTTATTAAATTACATTTTATTTTATCCAAGGTCATGCCTTGTGATTTGTGGATTGTAATGGCCCAGGATAATATTAAGGGTATTTGTTCTATTGAGGCTTCTATTTTGATTTGATTTGTTTCCTTATTAAATTTTTCTGATGACCAAATTTCTGGTGTAATTACTATTATTTTACCATTATTAAATTTTACTATTGGATATCCGCTTTTAGCATGAAATTCAGTTATAATGCCAAGAGAGCCATTAATAATACCATGTTTTTGATATGTATTTTTTAGCATCATTATTTGGGCACCAATTTTTAATTCTAATTTTTCGTTAGCAAGGCAATTTTTCTTTAAAAATTCCTTTTTTTTGTTATCTCCAGTAAATTTTGCCTCAAAAAATCGACTGGGAGAATTTATTTGTTCCAATTCAGCAATATTGACTTTTTCGACCTGACGATTATGAGTTGATAAAATAGTTGGCTTAATAGAAGAATCAGTATCAATAGCATTAATTCTTGATGATAAAATCTGCTTATCTTCCTCATCAATTTTACCAAAACGAATATTATCTAATATTTTGACAAATTTTGGATCTCTTTGACGAAAGACGGTTTTTAATAGAAATATTTGAGGGTTTAAATTGTGCCAAGCGATAGAATTAAAGCAAAAATTATTTTTAGAATCCTTATCTTTTGAAATTGGTGGTAATTGAAAAAAATCACCAAATAAAATCATTTGAATGCCTCCAAAAGGTCTTTCATCATCTCTGATTGTTCTAAAAACATGATCTAATATATCAAAAATCTCGGCAGAAATCATTGATATTTCATCAATAGCCAACATGATGGTAGATCTGATTCTTTTCCTTAAATAGCTAAATTTGCGTGATAGAATATTTTCTAAGATATTTTTAAGGGGAATATTAGCAAGACCAATTCCAGCCCAAGAGTGAATTGTTTGTCCAGAAACATTGACAGCAGCAATACCAGTACTGGCTGTAATATGAAGGCCAGAATCTAGATAATTTTCTTTAAGATATTTTAATAGATGGGATTTTCCAGTACCGGCACTGCCAGTAACAAAAATATTAGAACCATCTTCAATAGCATAAATTACCTTTTTTTGATCTTCAGATAAATCAGCTATCGAGATGGTATTATTCATAGATTATTTTTCAGATCTAGCTTTTTTTATAGCAGCTTTAATATCTTCTAAATTAACTGCACCAGGAATTAATTGATTACCAATGATAAAAGCAGGAGTACCGTTAATTCCTAATTCTGATGCTAAAGCACGGTTTTTCTTAATTTTGTCAGAAATCTTATCCTTGTGAGTTTCTAAAGCAGATTTTAAGCTTGCAACATTAATACCAATTTTACCAGCAATTTTAATTGCTTCTTCAGTAGATCTTGCACGAGATTTCATTAAATTATGATGAAATAATGAATATTGGCTGGGAGAAATAATATTTACAGCAATTGCAACCTTAGCTAAATCTTCAGAAGCTTTGCCTAAAATTGGATATTCCTTGTAAACAATTCTGATATTTTTTTCAGATTTTAATTTATTTACAGTATCTTCAACTCTTTTACAATAGCCGCAATTATAGTCAAAAAATTCAATTATGTTAATGTCAGGTTTTTTAGTGCTAAAAGTGCCATCAAGATTATCAGAAATTAACTCATCCATCTTTGCAGGGATTTTTTCTTTAACAATTTTCTCCCTTTCTTGTCTAGCTTTTTCTGCTTCTTCCATTTGCATATTTTGGACTGATTCAATAATTGCTTTTGGGTTATTTTCAATCCATTTTGCTATTTCAGTAGAAGAAGGTCCAGAATTTGAGTCAGATGTAGGATATTGTAAAAATGCAATATTTACCAATATAGAAATTAAAATGATAAATAATGATAGGAAAGGTAATTTTGTAAAAATTAATTCCTGAATTTTTTCAATTTTAGTTAATTTTTTTTTCTTTTTAGGCATTTTAGTTAAATTTAAATTAAAGGAACCTAATGGGTTATAGGTTTTAAAATCTAAATTATTTTAACATAGAAGTTATTTATATTGCAAGTAGGATTTATTTTTTATAAGGATTTAATCTTTTTGCCAAAAATCTCATATCGCCAATTTTGTAATAATTTGGATATTTGGTTATTTTGACCAATAATTGCTTTAAGATTTTTATCAGTAATGATAAAGGATTTATCAATTTTATATTTTTCTGATATTTCAGATAGAATTTTTTTGGATTTATTATAATGTGCCAATTCCTTTTTATTTAATTTATTATTTTTAACAATATTTTCTTCTTCATTATCTGCTATCTCATTGGTAAAAATTGCAATAATATTTTCCTTATCTTGATTAGATATTTTTTTATCTAATGATCTAAATTTTGCCAAATCTGACAATGATTTTGGCTGATATTTCATAATTTTCTCGATTAAATCATCATGAATGACAAAGTTTCTTGGTAAATTCATTTTTTGAGCAAGATTATCTCTTATAATGGCAAGAGATGTAATATTTTGAATATAGTGAGAAGATTTTTTATTAAGAGAAAATCTTTTGATCAAATTTTTTGGCTCTGATGGGTTGTGATTTTTATTTTTTTTAAGGAAATCAGACATTTCCCATTCAAACCATGATTGACGATTTAATTTTTGTAATTTTTTATCTAATTTATAGTAAATTTTGATGAGATATTTAACATCCAAAGCAGCATATTTAATTTGTTTATCTGTTAAAGGCCTTTTTTTCCAATTACTTCTTTGTGATTCGTCAGATAATGTTTTGGAACATAATTTTTTAGTTAATAATTTATAGCCAATATTATGATTTAAATAGCAAAAATTAGCCATAATTTGAGTATCAATAATATTTTGATAATTTTTAATCTTCTTGTCAAAAAACAAAACCTCTAAATCATGCCTTGCTGAGTGAATAATTTTTTTGATATTTTTATTATCTAATATTTTATAAATTCCAGATAGATTTAATTTGTAAGAAATTGGATCTATAATATATAATTTATCATTAACATTAATTTGGATCAGACATAAAATGGGATAATAGGTTCTATTCCTCATAAATTCCGTATCAATTGCACAAATTTTATATTTGTCAATTTCTTTGCAAAGATCTTTAAGAGAATTATTATCAGTGATATGATTAATTTTTATAGGGCAGAATAGGTTTTTTAAAATTTGTAACATCTATTAATCAAACAGGGTTGAGACTGATTTTTCCAGGGTAGTATTATTAATTGCGACGGAAAATAATTTAGCAATTGACAAGATTTTAATTTTAGATTCAGAAGTTATATTATCATGTTGATCAATCGAATCCGTAATTACTAATTTTTCGAATTTAGAATTTTTAACTTTATCAATAGCCGTACCAGATAAAATACCGTGAGTAATATAGGCCGAAACAGATAAAGCGCCAGCATTGATCAAGGCCTCTCCAGCATTACATAAGGTGCCTCCAGAATCAACTATATCATCTACAATTATACAATCCTTACCAGCAACATCACCAATAATATTCATTACTTCACTAACACCTGCTTTTGGTCTTCTTTTGTCAACTATTCCAAGCTCGGCATCAATTTTTTTGGCAATTGCTCTAGCACGCACCATGCCACCAACATCAGGAGAAATTATCATTGGATTACGATCTTTAAAAGTTTCTTTAATATCTTCAGAAAAAACTGGTGCTGCAAATAAATTATCAACAGGAATGTCAAAAAAACCTTGAATTTGTGTTGCATGTAAATCCATAGTCAAAACACGATCAGCACCAGATTTGGTGATGATATCGGCTACTAATTTGGCAGAAATTGGAGTTCTTGGTAGAGATTTACGATCTTGCCTTGCATAGCCAAAATAAGGTATAACAGCAGTGATTCTTTTGGCAGAAGCTCTTTTTAAAGCATCAATAATGATCAAAAGCTCCATGATATTATCATTAGCAGGGCAAGAGGTTGATTGAATGATAAAAATATCTTCACCCCTGACATTTTCTTTAATTTCAACATATACTTCATTATCAGCAAATCTGGTAATATCAGCTTCTAATAGCTGGACATTTAAATGTTGAGAAATTTTTTCAGCTAGAAATCTATTGCTATTTCCGGATAAAATCTTCATAATTTTTACAATTTTTTATATTATAAGACCCCTGCATAACTGAAGTAGTTTGGTGTTAGATCAATTTTTTGGCAAAATTTTATAATTTTTTGGATGGGTCTTATTTTAATTCAATATTTAAAAGCTATTTTAATAGCTCTAATAAATCAAGCATTATGTTTTTTGGTGAAAATACTTATTATATAATTAAAGCATTACATCTCATTGCTATTATTTCTTGGATGGCAGGTTTATTATATTTACCTCGTATTTTTGTTTATCATTGTCAGGTGGAATTTGGCTCGGATGCGAGTAAGATTTTAACAATAATGGGAAGAAAATTATATAAATATATCATTAATATTGCTGGTTTTTTGAGCTTTTTCTTTGGAATTTGGCTAGTTCAATTGACAGGAAGTAGCATTTGGCTTCATGCTAAGATGAGTTTGGTCATTTTATTATTATTATTCCATCTTTATTTAGGGTGTTGTCAAAGGAAATTTGAAAAAGGGGAAAATAAACATAGTGAAAAATTCTATCGAATTATTAATGAAATCCCAACAATAATAATGATAGCTATTATTTTTATTGTGGTTTTTAAAAAAGAGATTTAATCATGACTAGAGATATTTTATTAAGAAAAGTTATTTACAAATCATTACATCGCGGCTGTAAAGAAAATGATATTTTGATTGGTAAATTTGCTGCCAGTCAATTACAGGATTTTTCCGATGAATCATTATTGATTTATGCCGATTTTTTGGAAGAGGATGATTATAAAATATATCATTGGATATTAAATAATGAAATTACTTCTGATAAATATCTTGATATTATAACTAAAATACGCAAATTTCATTCCTTATAGCAAAATTTATAACTATCCTTGGGGGAGTTATTAGACCGAGCCTATCGCTGCTTTGGTGTTGCCCTATTTTAATTCCAAAGAATATTCACTTAAAATATCTTTAAGATTATTAATTAATTTATCCAAATTTTCTTGAGAATTTGCTTCGCATCTGGCAACCAATATTGGGCTGGTATTAGAAGCACGAATGAGCCACCAACCAAGGTCATTATTAACTCTTACCCCATCAATATCATTAAATTTAATATTTTTTTCTTTCAAATCTTTTTGCAATTGTTTAACAATTTCAAATTTTTTAGAATCATCAGAATTAATTTTAATTTCAGGAGTAGAAAATGTTTTTGGTAGAGATTTTCTAATATCAGATAATTTACGACCATCCTGAATTAAAATATCGATCATTCTGATTGCTGAATATAAGGCATCATCATAGCCATAATAATCATCAGCAAAAAAGATATGGCCAGACATTTCTCCAGCTAATTTAGCATTAATTTCCTGCATTTTAGATTTTATAAAGGAATGTCCAGTTTTATGCATTACTGGATTTCCCCCCGCTTTGGTGATTTCATCAAAAAGTGATTGGCTGGCTTTGACATCGGCAATTATATTGGCATTTGGATGTTTTTTTAAAATATCACGAGCATAGAGAATTAAAATTTGATCGGGATAAAGCATCACACCCTCATCATCAATCACACCAATCCTATCACCATCACCATCAAAGGCAATTCCGATATCAAGATTATTATCTGCTATTTTTGTCTTAATGTCTGATAAATTTTCTTCAATGGAAGGGTCAGGATGATGATGTGGGAAATTACCGTCAATTTTTTCATATAATAAATGATTTTCACCTTTAATTTTAAGTGAAATTCTATGCATCACTTCACCTGCTGCACCATTTCCTGCATCCCAAGCAATTTTTAAATTGCAATCATTTTGGCATAAGGAGTTTTGTAAAATACGATTAACATAGTCATCAATTATATCAATTTTTTCAACTGAACCTGTTCCATTGGCAAAATCTTGCTTCCTATTAATTTGGTCTAAATCTAAAATATCATCACCAAAAAATGGACGATCCTTTAAAGCAATTTTAAAACCATTATAATTAGCGGGATTATGAGAGCCTGTAATCATAATTCCAGCATCGGTATTTAAATGATAAATTGCAAAATAAAGCATGGGGCTTGGACCAACATCAATATCATAAATTTTTAAACCAGATTCTTCCAAAGCCGCGATAAGATTTTTCTTTAAAGAAGGTGAACTCAAACGACCATCACAGCCAATAGCAATGGTTTTTTTATTATTTTTATGAAGATAAGAAGCAAATGACTTACCAATTGCAAAAGCATCTTTTTCGGTAAGATTATGATTATAAATCCCTCTAATATCATAAGCACGAAGGATAGTTGGATCAAAATTGTGATTCATAATGTATAATTTAATTAAGGTGGAATTATGTTAGAAGTAATTATTTATTGCATCAAGGGCAAAATTATGATAATTTAAAATAGGTAAAAAATTCCTTTTACTAATTAAATTTTATCTTTATATTTTGATAATTTATATCATTTTCCAGGATATATTTGGTTAAATTTTATGATGATTTTTTTAAATAAAATAATCAATAAATACATCATTATAGGTGGAAAATAGTATTATAGCATAAATTATGAGATTATCAAAATATTTTATTCCAACATTGAAGGAAAATCCTATTGATGCCAAAATTACTTCTCATCGTTTGATGATTAGGGCAGGGATAATTCGTCAGACTAATTCTGGTATTTATACATTTTTACCTCTTGGTCTTAAAATTTTGCAAAAAATTTCTGATATTATCCGTAAAAATATGGAAGAAATTTCTTGCAATGAAATTCTCATGCCAATTATTCAACCTAAGGAATTATGGTTGGAGTCCCAGCGTTATGATTCTTATGGTCAGGAAATGCTACGAATGAATGATCGACATAATCGTGATATGCTTTTTGGCCCAACTCATGAGGAGGTAGTTACTGATATTTTTCGTAAAAATATTAAGAGCTATAAGGATTTGCCAAAATCATTCTATCAAATTCAAACAAAATTTCGTGACGAGATTCGCCCGCGTTTTGGGGTAATGCGCGCTCGAGAATTTATGATGAAGGATGCTTATTCTTTTGATTTAAATTTTGAAGATGCTAAGAAAACTTATGATGATTTTTATAAAATCTATTTTAAAATTTTTAAGCAATTAGGTCTTAATGCCATTGCTGTTAGGGCTGATGCTGGTGCTATTGGTGGTGATTTATCGCATGAATTTCATATTTTGGCTGAAACTGGTGAGAGTATCATTTATTATGATCGAAAATTTGAGCAATTAAAGGATAAAATCACTGAAGATAATATTAATGAATTGCAAAATCTTTATAGTGCTGCTGATGATATGTATGATCAATCTAATTGCTCAATTGCTAAGGAAGAAGTAAAATCTCATCGTTCAATTGAGGTTGGTCATATTTTCCATTTTGGTGATAAATATTCTAAAGCTCTTAATGCTTCCGTCACTAATAAGGATGGTAAGGAAATTTACCCTTTAATGGGTTCTTATGGTATTGGTGTTTCGCGTTTAATTGCAGCTATTATTGAGGCTAATAATGATGAGAATGGTATTATTTGGCCAGAGGAGGTTACTCCTTTTGCAGTACATTTGATTAATCTTAAGCCAGAAAATGAAGAATGTGCGAAAATTTGTAATGAATTATATTCTAAATTAAAAGCTAAAAAGGAAATTTTATATGATGATGTTTCTGGCTCTATTGGTGCTAAATTATCTAATGCTGATCTTATTGGTATTCCAGAGCAAATTATTCTTGGCCCAAAATCTCTTAAGGAAGGTTGTGCTGAAATTAAGAATAGAAGGAGTGGCCAGAAGAAAATGGTCAAAATTGAAGAATTAATATAATTTTATTTCATTGATGATATTTTCCATTGACAAAAGAATTGGCAACTATAGAATCTAACTCTTTTTAATAATTTTTCTAAAGATGAATACATATTCGGTTAAGCCGTCAGAAATTGAAAGAAAGTGGTTTGCTATTGATGCATCTGATCTAATTTTAGGTAGATTATCTGCAATTGTGGCAAAAATCTTAATGGGTAAGGGTAAGGTTATTTATAGCCCAAATATTGATTGTGGTGATTATGTCGTTATTTATAATGCAGAAAAAATTGCTTTAACAGGTAAAAAATTAACTCAAAAAAATCACTATTGGCATACTGGTTATCCAGGTGGTATTAAATCTAGAACTGCTAAAGATACTCTAAGAGGTGAAAATCCTGAAAGATTGCTTCGCAATTCTATTGAGAGAATGATTACTCGTAATCCTCTTGGTCGCCAAAGAATGAAGAAATTATTTATTTATAAAGGAGATTTTCATCCACATCAGGGTCAACAGCCAGAACTTTTGGATATTAAATCTTTGAACAAAAAAAATTCTAATTAATAATGGACAAAATAAGTCAAGATATAGTTGAAATTTCTAATAAAACAGAAAATAACTCTTTAAGAAAAGTAATTAAAGATTCTTTAGGTAGAATTCATACAGTTGGTAAGAGAAAGGAAGCTGTTGCAAAAGTATTTTTAACTCCAGGAAAGGGTGAGATAAAAATCAATAATATGGAAATATTACCATATTTTACAAGACAAGAATTAGTTGATATCGCTTTAAAACCATTAGTAATTACTAATAATAAGGATAAATTTGACATTGTTATTTTTGTTAAGGGTGGTGGTAAAACTGGTCAGGCTGGTGCTTTATCATTGGCTATTTCTAAAGCTTTAAATGATTTTGATATTGAGGCAAATCGTCAAATTCTAAAAATTAATGGTCTTTTAACTAGAGATTCAAGAAAAGTTGAAAGAAAGAAATATGGCTTGAAAAAAGCAAGAAAAGCTTCAACATTTAGAAAACGTTAAGATAAAATGAAGAGAACATATCAACCAAGCAAAATTAAACGCAAAAGAACTCACGGTTTTAGAGCTAGAATGGCAACTAAGGCTGGTAGGGCTATTATTAACAAAAGAAGGGCTAAAGGCAGGAAAGAGCTTGCCGTTTAAATTTTAATATTATTTAAATTGAATTATGAATAAAGAAACTTTTGATCGTAGTAAACCGCATGTTAATATAGGTACGATTGGTCATGTTGATCATGGTAAGACTACTTTGACTGCTGCTATTAGTAGTTATTTGGATC
>Ga0257114_1001616_pt1 | contig 15751 bp, 34 predicted proteins | sample SI112_10mmetaG_FD_190149 | JGI IMG/M metagenome (GOLD analysis project Ga0257114, IMG submission 190149) | Marine microbial communities from Saanich Inlet, British Columbia, Canada - SI112_10m | ecosystem: Environmental > Aquatic > Marine > Inlet | place: Canada: British Columbia | collected...
TCATTATGTCTCCCATATCTACACAGGGCGTTCCATATGCTGCCATACCCATTGTTATGTATTCATCTTCGTTTGGTTTTAATCCGATGCGTTTCGTGATAGCACTATAGAATAATCCTAGTGAGTCTGGGTATTGTCTACTCCATACTTTCTCTCCATCTTTCCATATACTTGCTGTATCATACTCACCGATTGCATCTATTACAACGCATACTACATCATCTTTAAAAGGAGCAGTATAATATCCTGCTGCCATATGACTCTCATGATGTCCTACAAATGTATCGTATTCTTCTCCATTGATAGTGGCTCTTTGACCATTTTTTAATCTACGCATATTCTTTAAGTCTGTATCTTCATAGAATATACTAAGGTCGTGTCTTGCTTTTAAAAAGTCGGGAACATACTTTTCATTCTTTACTCCCGTATACCTCTCGGCGTGCGTAGCAAAGAGTATCTGATTATTATTTACTACAGCTACAGCTGCATCGTGAAAACCTTCACTAATCCCTAAATATTTCATGCTTCTTGGGGAAGTCCTCCAGTATTTTTGAGTCCATGACAAAGCACTCGGTGTGTCCACCGAAATGATGCTGTGTCTTATGTCTGTCCATTTCATATTTCTTGTGTAGCTTCTGCTCCCATCTCCAGCAGTCGTATATCGTCCCGCTCCATATTCTCTGTATTCTGATGTCGTAGTTCGTAAAGCCACGCCCTCTTTTTACTACGTCTTTGAATGTTCGCCCTTTTGCGATGCCGACCTTTATTGTTTCTCTTTCCCATGTTGCCTTGTTTACAAGGATAACTCCATAGAGCACTCCTTCTTTATCCTTTTCCCAAGGATGATTATCGAAATAAGTTTTGTTATATACTCCACCACTCATGTGTTATCACTATCGCGGTACTTTAGCATTGATTTATCAAATTGCTTTCGTGCAGCTCTTTTGAAAGACCACTCTAAAAGTTTACTTATGATATCACTTATGTACTTCATTCTTGAAAGCTCCCTTCTTGTACTTTATGTACAGACTTCCACGCAACTTTCTTCGCATATTTTAATTCTATACACTTGTCACATTTATCACAAGGTAAGTACTTACCATTACTCATTAAATCTAATTCACCAGTACAACTCCACACCATTTCCAATAACTTTGGCTCGGCTTTCAGCAACATTGCCACAAGTTCGGACTTCTGCATCCATTCAAAAGGAAATACATTAGTAGGTAGTTTAATTATATGGTGTGGTTTAATCCCGTGTGGGTCTAGCGTCTGACTCCACCCACAAGCTATTGCTCTAAATGGAAACTTTAATTGTAATCTCTGTCTAAATGAATCATCAGAGTTTGCTCCCCATATAATAGCTTTGAATCTGACAAAGGGATTGCCAACCATTAGTGTAGAGATAGCAGATAGATGTTGTAAAACTGGGTAATTGTTTCTTCTATTTTGTTGAGGCATATTAGCCTCGTCTACTAGAAGTCTAACACCCATATAGTCGGCCTGTTCTTGGGCAGCTGCTAATTGTGCATCTGCTACGTTTCCCCAACCTTCTTTATTATATAAATGTAAAGCAACAGGGGTATATCCTTTGGCGACTGCATACCATAGAGCTGCAGCACACTCTAGTCCACCACTAAGGTTTACTATTGCGTCTATATCATCTCTAATTTTTTCAGCCATTTTATCTTATTCCTATCTCTGTTGGTAGGTAATCTATTACATGTTGCACAAATTGGATTTGCTGCACGATTACCTTCCCATAATTCTTGTTTTAACTTCTGTAGTTCTGGATTGTGTTTCCACACATCAAAGAAGTTATCTGTTTTTATATTTCCAAATACATTAGTATCTGTCCAATCATTACAGCACATTTGTATGCTGCCGTCCCAATGAATCCAACCTTTAGTCTTAGGTAGAATACATACTTCATTAATAGCTGACCTATCTGTAGCAATACGATTATAAATATCACTTCTGTTTGCTACTTGAATTGGAGTCTCTCCCCATTCTTCAGGCTTCATACTCTGATCCCAGTATCTATGTGTTGCTCTAGGCATAATCTTTTTGCGTTCTTCCATTTGTTCTTCTGACTTATAACTATTAATTATAAGCGTATCAAACAAGTCAAAGTATTGCATCTTTTGTTCTAATTTATATCCATTAGTTAAGATTCTTGTTCTGTAAGTTCTATTCTCATGATGAAGCATCCTTACTAATGCTCCGAAGTCTGGGTGTAGAGAGTTTTCTCCTCTACCAGTGAAACAAATAGTTCCTTTGTAATTGTGGCAACTAGCTATGAATTTTCCGAAATCTCGCAAACCCATGTACTGTTTTGCATTAGGATATCCACTACTACGAGGACAATAATTACAAGTCTCATTACAAAGACCTGTAACATCTATGTTAATAAGTATCGGGCTCATATACAAATATCCAATTCTTTCTTCCTGCTGAATCTGTGTTTGTGCCTACTTCTTTGAAACCAAAGTCTAAGAAAGGTTGCTTTCCGCCCTCATAAGTTATCTCTAACATCATGCGTGGGCTTCCCCATGTTTTCATACAGAACTTCTTTCCTTCAATCAAATCTCTAGTAGTACATCCACCTTTGTATTGAGGCATCCATGCCTGTCTACGAAACGCAGGATATTCATATATCGTTCTATTATCTCCTCTAAACTTCTTTTTATAGCACAGGGCATTGACTCCAACCATTATACCATTCTCATACCACATCATATAATATTGATGTTTGTCATACTTATCTTCTAAGTCTTGATAGCATACTTTGTTTTGCACAATGAATCCTTCAATCCTTAATTGTATTACGCGATAGAGTTCATCAACAGTTAACTGCTGATAATGTTTAATTTCACAAATCATACTCTTTTTACTATTCTCGGGATTATTTCTCCACTTCTAATTACTTCTACATCACAACCTATCTCTAACCCCAATGCATCTATATAAGCTATATTATGCAGAGTTGCTCTAGAAATAGTTGCTTCTCCAATCACACAGGGCTCTAAGATTGCGACTGGTGAAACAGCACCTGACTTCCCGACATTCCATTCAACGTCCAAGAGTCGAGTAACTACTCCAGCTTGTCTTGTCTTCAGAGCGAAAGCTCCTCTAGGATGATGTGATGTGTAGCCTAATTTTTCAAAATATATATTAGAGTCGACTCTTACAACTTTACCGTCCTGAGGAAATTCATTCCAATCACTTTGTGTGACAGTATTAAATCCCATATCTCTTACCATAGTCATATCCCCAATCCAATCAGCACAAATTGCTGGTTGAATACCATAAGATATAAATGTAAGACTACGGGATTTAAATTCTTCTAAGTCTTTTAGATTCAAAGCACCACTTGCATAATTTCTAGCATTTGGTATTGTTTTTGGGGCAACGATTTCTCCAGTAATCTGTTTGACACCTTTGCTCCATATCTCATTTGGTACTAAAGACTTAATTTTATCAGTAATATCTAGACCTTCCCTACCATCTCCACGAGTTAGAGCCTGTGACAATACGCCGTCTACATAAGTTATAGACACAGCTGCACCGTCCATCTTGGCAGTCATAATTGTTGGTTGTTTGGTGTCCCAATTTGGTTCTTCATCTTCGCCTATAAAGACTTTTTGAAGTGAATACATTGGGTAAGGATGTTTGTATCTTGTACCTTCTAGAGTATGACCAACTCTGTTTTCGAGTTCAGTATTCTCTACAAGTCTATCATATACATCGTCAGGCAACTGTGAGTTCCCTTCAGCATACATTCGATTACAATATTCTAGGTATTCTGTCTTATTCATACATATATTATACAGAAATTCTAAGGATTTGTCAAGTATTATTTTTGTGGGCTATAGGTATATCTTATCTAATACATCTTTGAAATGAGTTTCAAGAACAGACTTAACTTCGGAGATAGATAATATCTCAACTAATCCCTCAAATAACGCCTTGCTATTATTAAAGTCTATTGGTATAGCTATGCCGTCCTTTGTTGGCTTCCATTCTTCGTCAAAGTCTAGGTAATATTTCCTAATATGTAAGTACTCAGTATTACGAAAACTATTTACAGTAAGGTAAACTCTCTCGTGTTTTTCTTCATTGTAATGTATTAGTTTCTCGTATACTGGAGGTGCATTATGTAGTTCTATCATTCTTTAATATCGCTGCTAAAGGTACAATAGAAGTCACATTCTCAGGTACTAGAAGTCTGTAGCTGTCGCAATCCCAACAAAATAATAATACTTGGTCGTTATTGGGTTTAGCTCTATTTCTTTTAGTCTGAATATGCTTGTTGTCAAAGTCCATAGTGCAGACATTATACTTCATTCTGCGACTATTTTGACTACGATAAGTAATGATGGCATCGCCTGCATTACTCACATTCTTTATAAAGTCATCTTTCTTCATGCGTTTCCTTGTGGGTTGTTAAAGTCCTTTAGCGTCCCAACAATGGTATCGTCTTGCAAGGTGATTCTACAAGATAAAAGAAGACCCAGCCTGCGAACAGACTGAGTTCTTCAAGGGGTAAAGTTAGTCGTTCAGTTCGTTAATTAACTGTGCGAAATACTGAGCTGCTTTACCAGTAAGTTTACTGATAATAGCCGCATCTGGCTCTTTTCCAGCGTCTTGGATAGCACCTGTGAGTTCTTCCTGTGCACCTGCAACAGAGACTCTAGTACCACCAGTTCCACCTGATTTGCCACCAGCCGCAGGAGTTTTCTTTACATAAACTCCAGCTTTTGTTAAAATCATTCTGACTCCATTTGGACTCTCGTTTATGTCATCAGCAATCATTTTTACAATTTCCATACTTGTTTCAGGAGTAGGTTCCTCTGCAGTATACATCTCTACTGCCTGAGCTTTTAGTTCGTCTGTCCAAGCCATTTTTCTTTTCCTTGTTAATTTATATTTTGTTTTGTATTCGGCAAGAGTATAAGTATTACGGTAGCCAGGAGCCCAACCTGTGGCTTCTAGCATTTGTGTATAAAACCTATCGCTCATTGCTTATTTCCTTATTATAAATATATTATACTAAAGATTTAAGCAAGAGTCAAGAACTAAATTTTATAAGCTATATCCGAATGTGAGAATATCTTCCTTATACAGGTCAGCAACATTAGTACGAGTCTTTAGTGTATACCAATTGTTCCACATGGGTGCTATAAATAGCTTCTCCAAAATGGAAGTATCTTTTACAGGTAATTTTAATTCCTCTAATTCATGTTCCCAATCTTCTAATCGGATTAAGATATCCATATCTTTATACATCTCTTTTTGTGATTGCATTGGATTGGCAGTAAGCCATTTATCAAAACCAATAAAGTTTAAACTGTTCTGATATTCAGTCACAGCTCTTTCATATGGGTTTCTAACTACTCCAATCTTGGTTTTATTTGATACCAGATATAAACTCTGACTCATAACTTAATTCCCTCGCTAATGCTTTGCAATCTTCAATTGTATGTTTCTTCCTAGTTGGAGATAGCTCCATGCCATCCAACTCATCCAACTTATCAAGTAAAGCTTTTAATTTAATGGCACAGTCTATTCTATTGTGTGTCATTTGAAGTTTCTCTCTAAAGATTCTAATTTATCTTCAAGTTCTGCTAATTTACCTATTTCTTGGTCTAAAGTTTCCATGATATCTCCATGCTCTGCTAGTCCAACATGTGAACCTAACAGCACTTCTATATTCATTTTATGTGCTTCTATGCAACCTTCATACAATTTTATAAGTGCATTAACTAATCTTTCTCTATAGTTGCTCATCCTAATAATCCTATTACAAAGTTCCTAATGAACCTTTCTCTATGTTTCCCGACATCTAAGGCGGCAAACATTAATAAAGGTGTTAATGGTAGTGCCATTATGCACACTAATCCCATAACAAATTTTTTATGCTTAAGGACAGAATTGTTTTTGTCTGATAGTGTAGCAATTCTAAAAGCAGGTATAACCAACTTCCAAATTACTATGAACCATGCAGACAGCCAAAAGGCTAGTAAATAATCCATATGTTTTCCTTATGCTCATTTTATTGAGTGCTTTACAAATATTGTTGTAAATGTTTTAAACTTCCCATGTCATATGCTGCTAGACAGTATTGTTTACCAGCAAATGGTAGATGTGGAAAGTAACTTTCTTTTAAGTCGTCTTGTGAACACTCTACCGTATACACTAAATAGACTTTAAAACCTCTTTCTTCTGCGAGTTCAGGTTTTAATTCTCTTTCAACTATCGCAGGATAGTTTTGTTTGATTGCCCAAACTTTTTCTTTGGTATCAAACTGTTCTGCTACACACTGTTCTGGTAATATAGCATTTCTTCTTCCTTCATAGTCAGTCATGGAGAGTTTCTGAGGCACTCCTAGTCTTTCTATAATTCCTTTAATAAACGCAGGACTTCTGTATAGTGATTTCGCTATATCAGACATGTTAAATCCGTCCAAGTACATTCGTACGGCAGATTGTATCTCCTGTTTATTAGCACCTTTTCCTTTATTCTGAGACTTACGTCTTGCTCTAAAGTCCATGGTTTCTTTGTGTTCATTTATAATTTTGTTAAGCCTAGTGGTATTATACGCTATGTTTAGTACACCACACGCTTCTTTTTTAGTTATAGGCTTCTCGCCCTCTAGCAAACTAATTACTTTACTTATATTCGCTTCCGATAAGTTCTCGTGTTTCTTTATTCTCATTTTCTACCCCTAGTAAAATTATTGCATAATGCAGAATCTTCAGTAAGTCCTGCTCGTTTCTTCCATCTTTCTTTCCATAGCGTTGGGCATACTTTATAATGTTGCCTAGGCAGAAGCCTTCGCCATGACCAGCGTCGAAGATGAACTCGGTTGACTGGATTTTATTCATACTGTAATGACTATCATAAGTCTGTAGTATGTGATTTTTTAGCATGTTCAATGCTATTCTTTCATTAAACTTGTCGTTATTGTATTCTGTCATTTACTTCTCTGTTGCGAAAAATCCTACTTGGACTAATCTTGCGTTTTCTTTGTTTGTTCCGAAAGATGCATTAAGTGGTGCATGCCAATAATTTGCTGGATATATTACACATCTATTGTATACATTCCCAACATAAGTGTGCAACTCCCAATCTTCATGGTTGCTTTTCCACTCTCCTTTAAAGCCAGCGTTTCTATCTATTTTTAAGCTGTCTGACTTTGTAATTAAGTTTGTCTTTTTACTTCTAAAAAGTGCTGTGCCTGTGTCGATTTCGGCTTTGGGTTGTAAATAAATTACAGCAGCCCAAGCTTCTCCATCAACACTTTGTGTTGTTCGTTCTAAAAATCCTGAACAGTCGTGATGAATCCAGTTAAGAAACTCATTGTCTTTCTTAAGTCCAAGAGTAAACGCTCCATTAGAGTTTTTATTGGGAAAGTAAGTTATCTTTTTTCCAATAGTTTTCTCAAATCTATTCTTAATGAAAGTTCTATTCTCACTTGAAAAAGTAGATATAGTTCTATCACCAGGAAATGCCATCTTCTTCCCTCTGCGACCTGGGTAAAAATACATTTTTAGTGCTTGTTTTCTTACCTCGTCTGGGTCTGGATAGAAATTATCAATTATGTGAATCATGCTTCGTGAGTTCGTCTATTACTTCTAGTCCGCCCTCTAACTTAGCTAGATATTCTTTCTTCTTTGCAAGTTGAGCCTTTAGATTAACGATATCATTCTCGACACCTGCCATCTGTGCTTCTAAGTTTTGTTTTAATACTTGACTGTGTTCCATTGTTTCCACTGTTGGTTCTTTTACTCCTATTAGTTGGTCTAAAAAGTTTGTTTTAGTGCTTTTTGCCATTTAATCTTACTCCATTTAGCATTTGGTATTCATCTCCATTGCTCTTTCTGACCACTATTGGTCGTTTTAGTACTTGAAACTGCGAGTACTCTAATAATTTCTTATTGATTTCTTCGTCTGATGTTCCTTCTTTAAACATAAGGGCTCCTTTGCCCAGTCTAACTTTTATCATACTCTGGTTATCCTCTTTTCATAGTCAGCGTAATCTTCATTCCACCAACTAGGCTTATCTCTGTATTTCCACTCAGCAAAGGTTGCTTTGTCTAGGTGGTAATAATCTCGATACGATTGTATAACATCATCTTCGTTTTTTAACTCATCAGGCATAGCCATAAGGAAAGGAGTTTGTCCTAGCCTAGGCATATTCTTTGGTTCAGGTAGTTTGTTTACTACTTCTACGATAGATTTATGCTGTTTTCCATAACGATAGTGGTACTCATCGTTGAGCGCGTTAGCGTAACAATGAGCCCACTCAAAGTTATCCAATGATGACCTAACCCATATCGTGCATGGATGATTATACATCATCGGCAGATAAGGGGTAAGAGGTCGCTCTTCCATAGGAAGATGCTTTATCTTGGCTTTCTTACTGTTTAGTACTTCTCGTTCGTCCTTGTCAAGCGCACGAGGTACAAATCCTAGTACTTCATCAACCCATATTGCTGTGCACAGTAACTGTGCTGCCTCGAGAGGCATTTTAACAATATGTTTGTCGACATGGTACTCGGCACATTTGTCTAAGTCTTGGTCTAAATAAAATAAATTCACCTATTTCCAACACTTATAGACACCACATAAACCATCTGCATTTTCTGTAGTTCCACAGTAAGTGCATGGTTTATCTGATTTGGTCGGTTTATGTTTAGTTTCTGTAATTTTCATATGAGTATATTATACTAAAATTATCAGCAGGTGTCAAGAACTATTTTGAGTTTATCTTATCTTTAGCTGTTCCAGCGTAAAGACCAAACCATGCAGCTCCTGCACCTACTACTACGGAAATTAATCCTGACTGTTCAAAAGTTGGAGCTGGTAACTCCATAAACCATATTGTACACTTATACAAAAGTATAATATATACTGATAAAAACGCTCTAGGGAATATTCTCCATGCGTCTATCATATTTGATAACCATATCCATCTTTGCCATGGGTTATCTGGCTCTCTTTCGTTCTCCATTTCCATAATCTTGGCTTTTAACTCACCAATTTCTGAAACCATTGCCATAAACTTATTAAGGTCTATTTCTACCTCGTTCCTCGACATATCGCCTTGGAACTGTTCACTTGGTTGTGCCATATATTTCTCCAGGCTCCCAATTGTACCATTTATTTCTAGCTCCTGTCTCCGAATGTGGCTTCCAGCCGTCATAAGGTTCTCTGAAGTGAAAACTAATTGATATTCTTGGGCTTAGCGTATCTACTTTATGATACTGCTTAGCAGGTATATATAATAAATCTCCGTCATCTAACTCTAGAACTTCTAATAATTTAGGAGCAAATTTGTCAGCACGAAGTCTTTTATTTTGCTCTTTCTTAGTATCTCTACTAGCAAAATCTTCATAAATATACCATCTTATCTTTCCACTTACATGGAAAAGAAAATTGTCAGTAGAATCTGCATGAATAGGAAAACACTTGGCATCTTTTTGATTAGAGCAGTATATATTAGCCTGCCCAATACCATAGTGTTTTTCAAACTCTCTAGTCTGATTCCACATTGTTTTGTTTAAAAATTCAGAAAGTGTAATAATAAAACTACTCCCATCTCTCCAAAGTTTTAGTAAATCTTCTCTAGTTTTCTTTGCAACTGATTTCTTTTTACACCATTTAGTGCCATTGGGCAATACTACTTGTAGTTGGGGCGTTCTATCCCATTGTTGTATATTGTATTGGTTTAGATAGTTATCTAATTCTTCCCAACTAAAATGATTTGCAAAAATGTTTTCTTTAGACTTAATCACAAAATGTTTCTTATCTTTATATTCTTTCAAGAAGCGTTCAAGTCCAATCGGCTGTAGTAATTTATCTAAACTAAGACTACTATCCATTTTTTCTCATCTGTCTTACTATATTAGCGTAGTCCCACCATACTTCCATTAAGTCTTGTCTCCAATGGGTAGCTTTAGCAAAACAATTATATCTAGGATGCCATGGTTGATAGCTGAGTCCTGTTAAATGTAGTTGCCACATAAAGTCTAAGTCCATTTGAGGTTTTTGCCAAAAGTCTCTCATATGTTCGTCTGGTACTGCTACTGATGGGTCTACTCCATCGAAACAGTTCCATCTTGAATCTAATAGTTCAATGTATTCTTTTGACTCTTGTTTAAATGGCATATTTAATTTTTCACCAAATTCCCACTTATAACTTTTACTAGTTTTTGCACTCCATTCTTCCATAACTTTTATACTATCCATATATGGTTTTGCTTTCTCGCAATCGAATAGCATTACACTATCACACCACCAACCTCTTGGTACACCTAAGTCTGCTCCTTTCTTTCCATTGTCTTGTTGAGCATCCCATACAAATCCAAAAGGCTTACCAGCTAAGTCAGTATTAAATAAATGAGAAATATCTCTAAAGTTTATCATGTCTACATCTGTATACAAAGCTCTGCCTTCAAAATTACATAGCTCTGGAACTGCATATCTAAAACAAGTGAAAGGAGTCCCCCAATATCTTCTGTCCCAGTTTGGGAACATTGATGGGCGTAAGAATGTTATCTCTATTTCTTGTTCAGGTGGTAAATTTTTATAAATAGAATAAAGGTACACTTGCTCGGCTAGCCAGTCTTCTTTCTCGCTTGTGCCTATAAATAGTCTAATCGTATCTGACATATAATAATTTTGCTCCTTTTACTGCGTGAATACAATGAAAAAATAGATTACCAATAATAACACCTGTATCACAATGCAAAGGAGCATTTTTTACATAGTGTTTTTTCCAATCAAATTGTTCATAGTTTGGTATATCTAAAGTCTGGTCTATATTATTTCTATCTTTTCCCATTACTACTGAACTATGTTTTTTATTTAAAGAAAATATTTGTACTATACCTTTAACTGGTATCTGTATTGATTTTTCACTTGCTTCCATAGCAACAACCTTTGTAGGTGTCCTATCTTCAATTGGATGTTTAAGTAGTTCTAGAAACTCATCTTCATGGTTATACCACTTAGGATAAGTAAATGTATAGTTTTCTAGTTTGTGGTGTTTGCGATGCAATGGTACTGCATGCCAGAAGGGAAACGCTGTATCTCTCATATCAAGAGGAAAGTCTAGTATATCAAGAGCAATCTTTTTGACTTCATTATTAAGCTGTGTTATCATTTTAATATGGTGCTCCTGCACCTCTAAAGAATCCTACTATAATATCTCTTTTGCCTGATACTAGTGGTCTAGATTCGTGTTCATGTATTGATGTAAATATTGTAAGAGAGCCTTTCTCTCTAATTGTAGGAAAAGAATGTCTAAATGTTTCTCTTTGTTTTAAAAACTCAGGTGGGCAATTACTATCTATAAATACATCAGGAGTAGTATAACTCTCAACTATCTCTAAATCACCGCCCTTATACTCATGACTATGGCTTAGTTGAATACTAAGACTTATCTTTCTGGTAGTCATTCCTGTATGAATTTCTTTTAGCCCAGGTCTGTAATCTCTATGAGCTCTAAAGTGCATGCCAGGTTCATCATATCGAACCATATTTATTTCGTGCATCTTTCTTTCGTCGTAGAGATGAAACTTATATGTGTTATTGTTATATAAGTCTACAGCTTTCTTTAATTTATCGTAGAATGGAAACTCTATCCGACTTCTTTTTTTACACTTGCGTATTTTGGAGTTATAACCACTCCATCGTGTTGCCGCTAAAGGCCACTTCCTATCCTTGTTTATCTCATAAAGCTGAGTTATTTCTTCATCAGATAAAAAATTAGGTATATGCCCTACTATGTCGTGTTCTTTATGTACACTAACTTGTAACTTCACTTACTTTCTAATTGTTCAATTCTTTTTACTAAAGTATCGTAGCCATCAAACTCCTCGATACCACACTTAGGATGAGCCCAATTCTCTAGAGCTCCCACTCTATCTTCTAAATGCTCACACCAATCTTCTTGTTCTTCAAATCTATTCTGTATGGTAGGATTACTTTCTAATATATCATTGCCTTGCTGCATAATACGAAAGAGTCTCCACTTCTGCAGTAACGTTCTAAACACTGTTCACAAACTCGCATGCTTCTTCCCATGCAACTTTATTTGTACTAGGTATTGCTAATTCTAACACACATCTAGGTTTTTTATTGTAGTTTCTATCTGCCATCCAATCATCTATTCCGTCTTGTTCTCCTATGAGTAGTGTCCAGTCGGCATTATAAGTAGAGTGTTGGTCTGGTATCTTTTTATATCTACCTTTTGAAACATATCTAGTTTCTCCACGACCTGAATTATGAATAAATCTAAGGAATAATTTACCTTTTCCTTTGCTATTACTCCATCCAGTCCATCCCCAATAAGGTACCTGAGCCATGTAAGTGTCCCAATACCAGTTTTGAGTACCAGTTTTACTACAGACAATATTTCTAAATATATTTCTTAGTCTACCTAAGTCTGCGAAACCATCGACAGACTCTCTACCAACATAATCAATATTGTTTGTCAACTCCATCTTACCATCATTTTTAGTCATAGCTGAGCGTAGTTTTGCTAAAGTTATGTCAGGTTTAGGTGCTTGATTATAGCTTGCAGGCTGTTTATATACAGTCTTTGCCATTAAATCCAATCGAGTAATTACTTCTCTATTTCTAATTTTTAGTGCTTGTATCATTTTTTAGTGCTTCTGGGTCTGTTACTTTTTCATAGTAAACTACGACCTCTTTGAGTTCAGTTATATAACGCTTTAATTCTTGCATGTTATATGACATCAACTCATAATCTGGTATGGACATAGCTACAAATACTACTTGTCCATGTTCTGCTGTTAATCTTTCGTGAAACTCGTCAATGTTTTTATCACTAACTACATACCATAACGGTAGCTTTAAGTCTATCTCTCTTGGTAGAACAGGTTGTGTTATTATCCTGTCCATAGGTTTTGCTGTTACTTCTATCTGTTTAGTTGGGATTAGACTGCAACTCGATGCCATCATCAAGGCTATCAATGGTGCGACTAATTTCTTCGATTGACTCAAATACATGTTTAGTTCCTTTATTTATCTTTGGTTCTAGCAAACCAGGTTTTGCTGCTGCTAGTTTTGTTAAGTTGTGTCGTTTAAAGATGTCTAAGTATCTATTCATCTCTAACTGTGTTGCTTGGGACTTCTGTTGAAGTTCACTAAGCGACTTTGTTTGTAATGCAAAATCATTCTGCATTGTTGCGATAGCTTCCTCTTGAGTTGCTACTGCTGTTTCTAGTGCTGCATTATTTGCTGTCAGTACTTGATTTTGTTGGTACAGGTAATAACTACCTAGACCCAACACTAATATAATTCCTATATAAAGTTGGTTCATTATAACTCCTTAATTTTATAATTGAGCCCTTCAGCTCCTCGTATCTCGACTATATCGCCGTCTTCGGTTTTGAACTGAAGATACTTATCTTGCTTCTTATAAAACTTTGCGACTATAAATGTTTCATCATCTGCGTCACCATATACTGAATTATAACTTACTGTAAGTTCGTAGTAAGATAGAAATAGATTCTTAAACCAGAACCACCAATCATTTAACTTCTCTAAAAACTCTTGCTTAGACATGTTCCCAGATTGCTCCTTGATATAATAATGCTTCTGCTTCTCTTCTTCGTACTAAGCCGTCTAAGACCTTTCCACCTGCTTTGTTCCACCTTTTGATTTGAGCAGGTACTCCAGCATGGTCGCCAGAGTTGATGACTTTCAACATTGTTGAAGCTTGTAGATTTCCATTACCGAGATTGAACACCCAAGACACAATTGCATCGAATTGATTCTGAGAAAGTGGAACCGTTACCGCTGTGTTCACGTAAGTTTCGTACTCCTTCATCTCATGGTTAAACATTTCGTTTGCTTCTTCTTGTGTTATTGTATCGCCCATACTTACACCTTTTATATGTCCGTAGCCGATTGTTGGAACTCCTGCAGCACATTTATATGCTGTAAGTTCGCATCCTTCAAATTTTTTAATTAGGCTCTTGCCTTCTTCTGATATTGTCATAGTTTTTCCTTTTAGTAAAAGTTGGGGAAGCTTACACTTCCCCATCATGTTCGTCAACTTGTTAAACAAGTGGTGCTAACGCTAAGAAGGTAGTTGCACCTATACATAATAGTATTAGTACTTCTCCTGTTGCTTCGACATTACACTTGTCTATTCCATCTCGAACTTTAAAAGCTAGTGCTTTCATGTTATCTCCAATATTTTCCTTTTAGAGTTCGGAGTTCGAGTTAGTTGTATCGTTAATAATCCGTCTTGTAGATTCACATTAGTTACTTGTAAATCAGGATTAAGAATAAATCTTCTCTCAAAGCTTTTTAAACTTAGTCCTTGATGAAGAAATAGTTCTCCCTCATCTAGTTTGTGTTGTTTGTTGCCCTTGATATGGAGTTCTTCGCCATCAGCGATTATCTCCAGTTCCGTTTTATTCCAACCTGGCACAGCGACCTCTATTCGATATCCACTGCCACTTTCAATTAAGTTATATCTAGGATAAGAACTCTCCGTATAAGACGGCATAAGCCCATTATCTAATCCAAGCCAAAATTTAGTTAAATCAATACTCATAATATTTTCCTCCAAATAATCTTTTCAGTATTACTTTGCCTTGCCTCTCGGTCAAGACGCCAAAAAGTAAGCAGATTATTCCACTTACAAAATAATTATATCAAAATTTAACCTTTATGTCAAGAACTATTTTTCGTTGTCAAACTCGATTATACCTTCTGTCTCCAGAAAATCAATCGTAGACTCTATTCCAAATTGCTTTCCAATGGTGTATGACATTCCCATGCCACAAATTAAAATAATAATGTAATTTATATCTATATTTTCTATCATGTCAATATTATATCAATTTTCCCACCTTCTGTCAAGAATAATCTATAACCCAGTCAAAAATAGTTCTTGACACGAATAGAAATTTCGTCTATAATATACTTATGAAATGGACAGATGAAGAAAAACAATTTTTGAAACGACACTATAATGATATGTCAACGGAAGACATTGCATCCAAACTGGGACGCAATCCGTCAAATATCGCCTCACAGATATACTATCTAAGAAAAAGAGGTTGGACTTTCAATGCTAAGAGTGATATTCGAGTAAGAAAAGAAACTCCTGCACATGCATCGACAAAAGTGCATCGTGATAGAACTAAATATAGGAGAGCTGATGCCGAGTATTGATTGCTCTAAAATGCCTATTGAAAAGGCAATTAGAATATTCAGGCGTAAGTGTGATAACGCTGGTATCAAGGAAGAGTGTCGTGCAAGACAGCATTACTCAAAACCATCTGCCATTAAATATGAACACAATAAAAGCACAACAAGAAAACGAGCCAGAGACTTACAAAAAGAGACAGAACTTCTTCAAAGTCGTAAAAAGTTTAGAGTGCTACCAAAAAAGAAAAATACGAGAAGACCATCAAGGTAGTACAACTCACAAATATACTACTACCATCTACAATACTAATATATTTTTCTATCAATCAAACCTACACGAGAACACAAAATCATACCCCTTCGAAAAACACTTCTTGATTTATGATAAAAGTTGTGATATAATAAATACATAATTTAGATTATAAGCCAATACAAACTACCGATTATGGATGTTGCTTCTAATCTGGGAATCGACATATAGGAGCGTAAGCGGATATATGGAGTCCCTAACTAGGAAGAAAAACTATCCATTGATTGTATAAACCAAATCATA
>Ga0257114_1001618_pt1 | contig 15731 bp, 22 predicted proteins | sample SI112_10mmetaG_FD_190149 | JGI IMG/M metagenome (GOLD analysis project Ga0257114, IMG submission 190149) | Marine microbial communities from Saanich Inlet, British Columbia, Canada - SI112_10m | ecosystem: Environmental > Aquatic > Marine > Inlet | place: Canada: British Columbia | collected...
GTAGCATTACTAGCTCCACAGTTATTTGCATCGCCTATTCTAGTTACTGGGATGCCACCAGCGTTAACCGAGCCACTGCCTGCTACTACTACAGGTCCACAATGTGGTCCAGCAAGAGGTGGGCAAAGACTGTCTGGTGTTAGTGTTGATCCAATAACTGCACAGGCTTGTCCTTCCACAATTACTGATTCGATTACCGCACCGACAATAGTACCACCATGTGAATTAATATCAGTTCGTCTAGATGTTGCTGGCATTTAGGCTCCTTTGGCTATTTGTATACCTGATGTGCCTTGTAAGTAACTATCAGCGGCTTCTTTGGTAGTAATACCGTGAAACACAATATGCTGATACTTTAGCACTACTGTATTTATTTGCGCTGTCATGCCCAATGGGATCAGAGCCATGCCTTGTTGACTAGGCATAAGGCTTAGTGGTCTTTCCACTAAAAATCCTTCTTCTTGACATTCTTGTACTCTAGCAATGCATTCCTGTCCAGTAACTAACATAAAGGTTGCAATGTCACCTTTATCATACTGTGGTTTATTAATTAGCATTTAGTTCCTCGATTCTCTGTTTGACTGTGTTTTCGTCTAATTTTGCAAGTCCTTGATAGCCACCTTCCACTAGTAACGAGTCGTTTACGTATAACTGCGGTACAGTTTTATGTCCTTGCTCTTTTAACCAAGTGCGTAGTTCTTGGCTCTTTGTAATATTCTTTTCTTCGAATTTGATACCAGCCTTATCTAACCAAATTTTTGCATGTTGGCAGAAAGGGCAATGGTCTTTTGTGTATAATGTAATCATAAGAATTTTTTTACCTTTTCAAATACTTCGTCAAAGTTTGTAATAACTTCTTCGTTATTATCGAACACAATACTGTCCTCTAAATTAGGACATGCATCACATATACAGTTATATTCATCTGCTGAACAATCAGCAATATTATCGATATGCGTGTAAGTATAACGCTTTTGTTCCATAAGAGCAACTTCACGTTGAGTCATAATCCAGTTACCCAGTAGTTCATACTCACTAAACCATTTAATGTTTGGAGTAGGAACACTGTTGGGATCTTCAGGAACATTATTAATTATCGCATCAAACGGGTCGCAGTTATTTCTTGCTATGAGTTCGTGTTTAAGTTTTAGCCAGTCCTCTTTATAAACAGGCATAAACTCTGTAACAAAACTGTGTGGTACTTGTCGTTCTATACCTAACGCATTTTGTAACACTTGGTAGTAACCCGGACTGTGTGTTTCGTTAGGCAGTATAAAATACTTGAGTAAATCACCTTCCCATAAGTTGTATGGATTTATACAAAATGTGTCTGGATCTTGTATGAGGATTACGTCTGCGTCTATGTAATCTAAACTAGCAAGTTTAAGTGCTTGTTGATATAACCAACTGTTTCTATAATCGCCAGGGATCCACCAGTTACGCACTGATGGATATAGACTATCCATCTCACCATCAAACACATACTTGTATTGGCTTGTGTCGAGATACTTAGATAAAACTCTATCTAAGAATGGATTGTCATCTGTATTTTCACAATTAGTGAATATGTACGTTTCGTCTATACCTTGGATATAGTGGTCAAACTGTAAACTTAAGCATGTATGTGGTATTCTATAGTGGGCAACAAATAACGCTCGTGCAACCTTCACAAAGTCATACCTTTGAAGGTATCTCCGTCAACGTCTTGTTTAGTGCCACCAATTACATAACTACTAAGTTCTACTTCCTGCGGTGCTACTTGTACTTCTGCTCCTGCAATCCACTTTTGTGTCCAAGGCAGAGGATTGCTTTGTCCTACTTTGTATGGAGAATCTAAGCCAATAGCAATCATACGCTTGTTGGCTAGCCATTCAACATAGTCTGTAAGTAGTTGCTTGTTAAGACCTATCATCGATCCGTCTTTAAACAAGTATTCTGCCCAAGCAGTTTCTTGTTCTACTGCGTTTACAAATATTTCTTGTACTTGCTCTTTTGTTTCTTCTTTAATCTTAGCAAAGTCTTTGTCATCTGTTGGTAGTAACTTTAATAATGCCTGTGTACTTGCTAGGTGTACGTTTTCATCACGAGCAATAAACTTAATAATTTTAGCATTGCCTTCCATTTTCTTAAGTTCAGCAAATGCCCAACTACACGCAAACGAAACATAAAAGCGAATACCTTCTAATGCGTTGACACTGTTAAGTGCAAGCCAGATACGCTTCTTAAGTTCGTACGCACTTACTTCAAAACGCTTGCCGTTTGCTGTGTGGCTACCTTCACCAAACAAATTATATGCATGTGTGTAGTGAATAAGTTCGTCGTAGTGTCCTGTAATTGCTTCTGCACAATTAACAATCTCACCAATACCTGTTAGTTCATCAAACACTTTTGCAGGATCGCTATACACATTACGAATAATATGTGTGTAACTACGACTGTGAATAGTTTCGTTAAATGCCCAAGTCTCTATCCAGGTTTCTAACTCAGGAATAGTACATAGAGGCAAAAATGCTAGGTTAGGTGAGCGTCCTTGTACGCTGTCTAATAGGATTTGTCTTTTAAGGTTACTGGTAAAGATGTGTTGTTCATGCGCAGTTAAGTCTTTAAAGTCTTTGGCATCACGCATGACATCAACTTCTTCTGGTCTCCAAAAGAAGCCTAACTGTTTATCTGTAAGTTTTTCAAACTGTCTGTACTTTACTGTATCGTAACGTTGTATACTACTGCCGCCTTGTGGATCTAGGAAGGCCAATGCCTTAAGGTGATTACCTTTATTCTGTATATTAAAGACGCTCATAATTATATCCTATATTACGCAACTCTCACAGGCTTCGTCGTCGACTTCACCGGGTTGCAGTTCTTCTAATTTATTGATATCTATTTCACCTTGACCGTCATAGGTGTTGAAATAGTACAACTGTTTGCCACCGTACTTATAAAACATCATTAGGTGCTTTAACATGTCACTCATTGGTATCTTTTCATCTTCGTACCACTGTGGATTGTAACTGGTATTAACGCTAATGCCTTGATCGATATACTTCTGCAGAACTGCCATGATCTTTAAGTAACCACTTGGATCTCTTTGATCCCATAACAGTTCATATTTATTTTTTAGTCTGCGATACTCTGGTACCACTTGTTTCAAGACACCGTCTTTACTTTGTTTTACACTAACATAACTACGTGGAGGCTCAATGCCATTCGTAGCATTACTTATCTGCGCACTTGTTTCTGCAGGCATCAGTGCCATTAATGTCGCATTTCTAATACCGTGTTCTTTAATCTCTTTACGTAAGTAGTCCCAATCAAACTGTCTTTGCTGTGGTTCTACTAGTTCGTCAACATCACGCTTGTATGTGTCAATAGGAAGTATGCCGTCTGCATACTTTAAGTCTTCAAATCCGTCGCACCGTCCTTGTTCCTTAGCAAGTTCCATACTTGACCGTATTAAGTAGTAACTCCATGCTTCTGCATACTGATCTACTAACTCCAGTGCTTTGGGATCGCTGTAACTTGTATCGTTCTTTGCTAACCAGTATGCCAAGTTAATAATTCCAACACCTAGTGGTCTGTACTCACGAGTTGCTTCTTCTGCCGCCTTAACTGGATAACCTTGATAACTTAATAGCGCATCTAATCCACGCACTGCCAGTCTGCAAGGCTTCTCAAAATCTTCTGGTGACTTGATAGCACCCCAGTTAATAGCACTTAGTGTACACAACGCAATCCTGCCGTCTGGGTCCTCAAAACTTTTAAGTGGTTTTGTAGGCAAGTCGATCTCACAACACAAGTTACTCTGTTTAATTGGTGCTACATCTTGCTTGAACGGTGAATGCGTGTTTGCATGATCCACGTTCATTAAGTAGACACGCCCTGTGTCTTTACGCTCTTGCATAAAGGAAGTAAACAAGTCAATTGCTTTGATCTTCTTTTTGCGTATACTTGTTTTGCGCTCTGCTTGTTCATATAGCTCTTTAAACTTGTCTGCGTTAGCATAGAATGCTTCGTACATTTCCGGTACATCATGGGGCGAAAACAGGGTAATATCTCCCCCTGAGATAAGTCTTTCGTACATTAATTTGTTAAATTGGACGCCATAATCCATGTGACGTACTCTGTTATCCTCTGTGCCTTTATTGTTCTTTAACACTAATAAATCTTCTACTTCCAAGTGCCAAATAGGATAGTATAATGTTGCCGCTCCGCCACGCACACCACCTTGGCTACATGACTTTACAGCACTTTGAAATAATTTGTAGAAAGGAATAACACCTGTGTGGTAAGCATCACCATTACGCACTGGTGAGTTAATAGCACGGATACGTCCTGCGCCAATACCGATGCCTGCTTTTTGTGATACATATTTTACAATAGCACCGGCTGTTGCATTAATGCTGTCTAAACTGTCATCAGTTTCTACTAGCACACAACTACTAAACTGTTTTTGTGGTGTACGTACACCTGCCATAACAGGAGTAGGTAAACTAATTAAATGATTGCTAATAGCATCATAGTATTCATGTACCCACTGTAGTCTAGTAGCCTTGTTGTAATTCTGAAATAATGTTGCCGCAATAAGCATGTAACATACTTGTGGAGTCTCGTACAACTGCTTAGTAACACGATTTTGTACTAGGTACTTGCCTCTAAATTGCTCCATAGCAACATAGGTAAAATTCTCATCACGTTCGTGTTTAATGTAACTGTTTAACTTTTCCCATTCTTCAGAAGAATAGGCTGTTAATAATTCACTATCATAATATCCTCTATCAACATTTGCCTCTACAGTTTTATGCAGGTGCCATGGTTCGTATTCATTATAGACTTGTTTTCTAATATGATAGTTAATTAATCTACCAGCAACATACTGATAGTTAGGTGTCTCTTCTGAGATTAAGTCTGCCGCACTTTTGATAAGTGTCTCTTGTATGTCTTCTGTTTTTATTCCGTCGTAAAATTGTAAACTAGATTTAATCTCTACTTCACTTGCGCTTACACCTGTAATGCCTTCAGTTGCCCACATGACAACTTTATGCATTTTTTCTATGTTTAATGGCTCTTTGTGGCCTTCTCTTTTAGTGACTAACGTTTGATTCATTGATGCCTCATTATGTATATTGTTCTAGTTGTAAATCCTGTGTAGCGTAACGGCATATAATTCTTAAATCAGGACTAACATGTTTTTTATTTACTATCTCCATCCACTCGTAATTAAGTATATATTTTCCATCGTCAATCGATACTATATAGCAATACTCTCCGTTCTCAAGTCCTATCTCAATACTATATGTATGTTCATTATGTCCGCTTAGATACAAAGTATACAGGATTCCAAGACATTTCGCAAGTTCGTCATAGCCAGAGTCTTCTAACAATTCCCAAGGGTCCGGCCACATCTCTGTAGAAGTGTAATCCATCCAGTTATTGACAATAGGAGCATAAGACCACAACTCTAGTGTGTCCCTAAGGGCTTGCTCAAAAGGTTTGTTTTCTATTTGATGTCTAAAGGCAGCCCATTCACGGATGCGCTCTGAAGACCTTTGGTACTGCCAAATCATTAATACAAGTATCTAATTGAATATTTCATTGTGGCATTACTGCCGGTTGATGTTGTTGCATAGTTAATAGTACTTGTGTTGGTAGCAAATGTAACAGTGAGTGTTACACCAGTTGCAGAATCTTCTGAAAAATCATCACTATAACCAACACTTGTACCGTGACCTATTCTTAATGTTCCTGTTCTGTATGATGTATTACGAACAATGCTGTAGTCAATAATAGCACCGTGTGTATATTTGTTGTCTGCAAGTGTAATGCCTGTTGACGTTGTTGATGTGTTATCAGACAGTGTTACAGAAAATCCTGCTTCCTGTCTATGCGCACCGTAATGGATGCTATTGTCAGCGACCTGGCCATAATTAGAAACATTGGCTATACTAAGCCTAGGCTGATCTAAATCGTCTGTGTCGTTACGTTCAAATGCATCACCTATACTAAAGTTGCCACCGCTTACAAAGAATATTATTGGAGCAGCCTGATTACCAGCACCGTTAAAGTTGTTACCTACCTCGTAAAAATAGTTATACGCAGATACCACATGCTTTACGGCTGAGTATGTATGTATTGCTGAATTAGCAACTCTATCAAAATAACTGCCTGTTACTTTGAATCCACGTGGTCCTTCGTCCTGTGGCGAGGTACCTGTTAAACTTTCTCCTAGTTTAACGGCTTTATATAACTCGTCAAAATAACTATTTTGAACTACAACGTTTCTACAGTTATAATCTATCTCGATAGCGAACGTGTTTTCTGTAAAATAACAGTTATCAAATGTGATGTGCTCTGTAACTAAAACTGCTGTTGACTGAATTTGTATGTTTGCTTTAGCATCAGTTACTGTGGTAGGTAAGGTTAAATTTCCTTTAAACTTAACGTCATCAAAATGCACATGCTGTGCAGATGTAATTAATCCTACGTGATTTGTTGTGCCGTTCCAAAATGTACATCCCGATATTTCGATAAACTGTGGTCTAGTAGCGGCGTTTGTTCCAATACTAGCATCTATTTGCTGTAAACTATCTGCTAACTTAAACACATAGTTTTCGCCTGAATCGGTCTGTTTAAAACACGTACTGTCTGCACCCTCACCAATAATTTTAGCGTATGTTGGAATCTTAATTACATCGCCTGTAATTACATAGATGCCTGCTGGAAAGTATAAAGATCTGCGAATTTCCTCGTTTACTTCTCTACAGTATAACTGAAATAACGCTCTATTAATGGCGGCTGTGTCATCTGTTGTACCGTCTCCTACTGCACCAAAGTCTCTGACATTTACAAAGTCATCAAACTTACGTTGTAGTGTTCTTTCGATAGGAGAACTAGAACTTGTGCCTGTTGTTACTGTATAACCAGCGGCTTCGCCTTTATATGTGTATGCTTGGCTGGTGTTTAGTAAGTCACTAAACTCTGTAAGGATCTCTGTGTTGCCCAGTATAGGTGCACCTTCTTCAAGTGTGCCATTACCAATGTATAGTTTTCTGTTGTCTACTGACCAACCTAGTTCGGCCGCTGATAGTTGCGGTAAGTTATCGGAAGTTCCACGCCTATGTTGTATGCGGGATATTTGTAATATTGCCACGTTTAGAGTCCTTAATAAATGTGTTTTACTTATTTATTATAAAATTGCTCTACTCTATCCCACCATTTGTTTTTCCAAAACTCTAATTCGTCACTTTCTATCTCAAACTGTTGGTAGGTTAGGTCTCTTGAACACATTAAGATGACACCACGCTTTATTTTAGTTTCGTGTATTTTATCGTGTGCGCAAATATACGCACTTAATTGTAGGAAGTAGTCCTCAATCCACTCACGTTTTTTAGGCTTATTAGATTGCTTAAAATCAAGAACAGCAGGTTCACCTTTAAACATACCCACACAGTCTGTAGTGCCTGCATAGAGTCCTGAATAATACAGTGGTACCTCAACACCCCAACACTCATTCATGTCTTTTAAGCCAGTGTCAATAACCACACGAGCCATCTTGTCTGCCTGTTGTTGTATTAAGTTACTTCCTGGTTTGTCTAGTGTGCCTAAACAATACTCTTCCAGTTTCTTGTGCATTACTGTACCAACATTGGCGGCTTCAGTAACAATCTGTTGCGCCTTGGCTTCGCCTACACGTTTTTTCCAGTTGAGTAGTGCCTGCATTTTTTCAGCAGGTTTAGTTTTGTCGAGAATAGTAGTTACAGATGGAACAGCATCTCCCTCTGGTGTGAGGTAATGTCTTTTTCCGTCTATGTTTTTTCTACTGATTGTTTTGTATTCGTAGCGTTCTGTTATCATTGATTACCAGGTAATTTGCCAATAAAGCTCAGTACCTGTTGTTGATTTGCGGACAATAGCATATCCTAGTTTTTGAAAATGCGAGATGACTTCTGCCATCTGCTCGGTTTTTACTGCGTCAGTTGTTGTACCTTGCCAGGCAGTGTAGTATGCTTGCCCAGTTGAATCAGCATTAGTCATTACGCTACCAGTAATAGTAGTACCGTTAATTGTTACAGAGGTTCCACTTGTAGCAGTTATTGTGAACACACCAGAACTAATTGCACTTAACACTCTCTGTGTTAAGATTGCTATCTCGCCTGCAACTACTGCGTTGCCTTGCGACTGTTCACGTGCGTTTGCTGATGTAGGTAAAAATGCCATGCTAGTAATCCTTTAGTGTATTTATTTAAAAGTAACACTTTCCCCACACCCACAACTTGCTATTTCGTTTGGATTGAGGAATACTAGTTTGTTGTTCACACCTTGTATTTGAATGTCAACTGTGGTGCCGTTAAGCCAGTCTTCATGCTCGGGCTTCCAGGTATATGTTATTTCACCTTGCTTGCTAACTCTGTACCCTTCTGGTACTACATCTAGCCAGTCAAGTTGATAACTGTAGCCTGTACAGCCTTCTTGTTTGAAACTTATTTGTAGTGTTTTGTTGTCGCCTACGTACTTGTAAAAGTGATCGTATGCTTTAGGTGTGAATGTAATCATGTCTTTATTATAACAGATTACTGTCTACGATTCAATGCCCTTTTAGCCATTTGGTTAACTTTAACTTCTGGTGGCATATTGCCTCCACCTGGTTGAAGTTCGGACATTCCGCCATCGAGGTTAAGAGTAATCATGTTACCCTCTACGTTTTTAATTAGGTTTCTTATCATTGGGTTGTTAAACAACGGTGTAATACTAGCAGAATCTATGTGTGTGCCAGTGTTAGCAACCATTTTAACTAAACTGTCTACAGTGATATTTGGTTGCAAGTCTCGGTCACTTGCTCTACCTTTTAAGAACTCAAGAACAGAAGCCAGTTTCCCAACCAGCTTCTGATCATTTTCATGCAACTCAGAGAAGCGCATTAGCGCATCTCTCTGCCGACTGGCTCTTCCTCTTCAGGTTCCATCATAGGCTCTTCTGCAGGTATCTCATCGCCTGCCATTGCTTGTTCTTCGTCTGGAATCTCATCGCCTGCCATTGCTGGAGCAGGACCTTCACCAGTAATTACTTTACTAGCATCGTCCAGTGCTTGCTTGGCAGCCTTCATAGCATCCAATAAACCTTGTAATGTAGCACTTGCACTAGCAACATACTGTGTGCCTTTGCCCTCACCCATTTGGTCATTAATGCTGTCGCCTAATGGTGGTAAATCTTCATTAAGCATTTCGCCTAAGTCTTCTACCATGCCCTGTAGTCTATCAGTAATGTCTTTAGCGGCTAGAAGTGCTTCTGCTGTTTGTACTTCACCTTCGACTACTACTTCTACTTTACCGTCTAACCATTCAGTTACACTTTCTTTTACCATTAAAAGTTCCATGTAACGTGGGTTCTTCTCAGCAGAGTGGAATGCACTGCTGTTGCGGATTTTAGTTAGTCCTGACTCAATGGTTTCTAGTAAGCCTTCTGCTTTTTGGACTGTCATCTTGTCAAAGTTAACAGCAAAGCCAAATCTGCTTTCCATAACCTTATTTGTGTTCTTTTTCTTTAGTTCGTTAAGTTGCATTTTAAGAATTCCTAAATTTAATTATATTTAGCCAAAAAGATTGTTTTCTTACATTCTTGTTCTGTCTGTTGTTTTAGTGGAAGTGCTTGTGTATACCTAGCATAGTACAAAAGGAACTTATCTTTATTGTCCTCTTTATAATACTTTGTTAGTCTTTGTTTATAATGATCAACATCATGTGAGTAGTTTTCTAGTTTATGATCTAACGTAGCAATACTGTTGCAACGATCTAAGTTGCTAAGTTGGTAATAACTTGCATAACAAACTGCGTGTTTTTGTTTATAAAAACGATGATGTTTGCCACCAGGCAGTTTTATCACATACCCATTTTGATCTTTCTTAACTTCTAACTGCCCTACCATAAGGCTATCTCTACCCGATGTCCACAGTAGGGTAGGATTCTTAGTTAAGAGTTCAGGGAGATGTTTATCAGTAAACTGTTTAAGTTTCTTAGCGGCTTGACGTTTCACTTTGTTTATGCGAGTACTTTAATAATAAGTGCTAGTAAAGCGGTAGATAGTATACCTATTAGGCCACCAGCAATAGTAATTAGTCTGTTGTTAAGAGAGCGTGTAATTTTATTCATATCCTCTTTTATACCGAGGACGTGAGAGGATAAGGAATCCACACGAGATTCTAGTGTCTTAATATTTTTATTCAATTCTTCGTACCTTTCGGCACATAAATCTACGTGAGCTTCGAGACTTTTCTTCTCGATTGTTTGGGACTTAATTGCCACTACTCTTATCTCCTAGTTAGAGTTAATGTAAAACCCATTGCCAAAATAATCGAGCCTAAGTAGTGCCAGTATGCCTAAAAATGCCTTAATTAGTGTGCCATAATTGCAAGTATTTAGTAGTTTTAGTTACGTAATTTAAAGTATATGTTTATTCCTAACTGTAATGTAGGTATTTTTATATCAACAGTTTCGTTTAGTCCTAGTATAATAGGTATGTTTTCGCTATCTTGTTCAAGTGCGGCTAGTGACTTACTACCTTGTTTGTAAACATCTGGTTGTTCTGCACTAAAACTAAAACGCCATAAATCTTGTATGCCTTCCCTATTAGAAAACTCGTATAAAGATAAGTTTTGTTTTCTTAGTCGCTTAGGATCTTCTAAGTACACGGGTTGAGCTCGTAAACTAATAACCTGTATTAGTGTTTCGTAGTTACGTTGTTGATTTCGGCTACGTGTCCAAGATGATTCGTCGTTTATAATCTGATCGGCATCATCTAAGAACATAGGCATGCCATCTCTGTAATAGGCAACTACACCTGTTCTTGTTATGTCAACTAATGTATAACAATCTATTACACAACTACCTTTGCCTTCATTGGTAGCAGAACTGTAACCATGTGCTTTACTCATATGTAAACTTACCTTCGAACGGTTTTGGGTTGTTGTTGTGCAAGGGATCTATGTGTTTAAAATATCTTGCCCATTGAACGCACTCATCTAAGTTGGGATGTACAATACAATCTATCGTCGTGTAGTTAAGCATTTCTGCAGTAACGAATCTGTTACATCCCATTTTTACACCCCATATCATACCGTCTTCGTTTATAATAGGTTTACGATTTATTCCTGATATTGCTTGCGCAATCCATAGTCTTTCATCGACTTTACACACATGTATAGGGTACCACATCCCTTGTTCTTTCATAGTTGGCAAAGTTTTCCATTGTTCTCTGCCGTCCTTGTGTAAGGTCATAGGGCTTAGTTTACTCAATGGTATAGTTTGTATTCTTGAATCTCTGTATATACTTTGACAGTTCATAAAAAAAGGCACACAAAATATGTATGCCTTTTTATTTATAGTGCTAAATTGCTATTATGCTAAATCTAAGCCAGGTGCGGTAACGTCTGAACCTGTAACATTGATTGAGTTCAATGTTGTAGTAGCACGAATGGACGCCTGCAATGCTGACGCTGTCCAGCTAGAACCTTCAACTGCAACACTGATTTGTCCTGTGTTGTCGCCTTCTACCTGATATGCTAAAATAGTTGCGCTTCCTTCGTTAGTACCGTCTGTGTAGTTTTGGATAATTTGTAAAACTTTTTCTACACACTCGTTAGGTCCCATTTCTGAACGCAAGTCTTGGTTAGTATCAGAACCGTTTTGAATAACGATTTTGAAAAAGTCTAACTTACGACCTGCAACATCTACTAGTTCGTCTGTTGTGATGTTACCAACGTTTGCTACTGATCTGTCATATGACACGTTACCTGATGGGCTACCGTGTACTCTTGTTAAATCTGCCATCTGTAAAACTCCTTAATTAAGTATTTGTAGTATTTATGCTAGACATAAAAAAGGCGTACATAAAATACGCCTTTTAGTGTTGCTAAGGTATAAAATTATGATGTTGCTAATTTCATGCCTGTGTCTGTTACTGTAGAACCTGATACGTCAACTGAGTTGGTACCAACTGTTGTACCAAGTGCCTGAATTGCTGTTTGCAATGTTGAGTTTGTCCAGTTAGAACCAGCTACCATAACGCTGATTTGACCAGTTGCGTCATCTTCAACTTGGTATGCTAAAATTTCACCGCCGTACTGTGTGCTTGAAACTTCAGAAGCCTGAACTGCCTTAAGAATTGCTTCAACAGAATCACCTGTATCAACTTCTGCTTGTAGGTCTACTGCTTCTGCAGAACCATTCTTAACTATAATTGCTAACCATGCACATGATCTACCAACGTTTGCAACTGTAAGTGTTGCGTCCAATACGCCGTCTGCATCTGTATCACCCTTACTAGCGTCTACTGCAACTACGCCTAAAGGATCACCGTGTACTCTTGTTACGTCTGCCATTTTAAAACTCCTTAAATTTTATTGTCAGTAATAATACTGACTTAATGTTATTTATTTTAATTCTTTAAATTTTGACCAATAGACGTCAATATAGGGAGTGTCAAGTCTAACATTTTGACGTAGATTGACTATGGTGGTCTTTTTCTGTGTATCACTATAGTTGTTCCAGTATCCAACCAAGCGTCTTATGTTTTTAAGTTCGCTGTCTTGTATTTTAAGACTGCTTTCTAACTTAGTTAATAGTTCTCTGTCTCTAGTGATATGTCTATTGTCATTAATAATGTCCAACAAGTAACGTTTAATACCAAACATTGGTACATGTACAGTCTTATCTGTTTTAAGATGAGTGTCGTACTTGTCTTGATTATTAAGAACACTTATAAAATTATACATATCAGTTTGAGCGGCCTTCATTCCCGGAAAACCTCCAAACTGATATGTTTTTCTAGCATACTGTTTAACCCAGTCTTTGTCATAATGTCTAATTATTTCTAACATCATAACTATTTGATACAGTAAGTGACCTAGCTCACGAGCGGTCATTCCCTCAAAATCGTGCTCGTATCTAAAAATCCTACTTTCATTTAATTCTTGAATAAAGTCAAACAACGCCCATCCCCTCTGCTACCTTGTTAAAAACGGTTTGAGCCAAATCACCTGTTAATCCGGTGAGTTGTTGGAACTTGTCCATGTCTTTAGCCTGTACTGCGCCTCGAACATCTGTTGCTCGTACATCACCTTTGTCAGTATTTGCAAAGCCAGTTACATCTTTAAACTTGTAATAACCGTGACGTGCTTCAACGCCATTAAACTTTTTAAAACTACCAACAAAGTCGTTGATTCTTTCTGGATCTCCCACAAAAACTAAAGTAATGTTCTCTGCTTCCTTGGGATCGTATTTGTTATAAATTGCCACAATAGCGTTATACACAGTCTTAATACTGGAATCAGCTAATATATTATCGCTGTATGCAGGAAACATCTCTTTCAGTATAGCAACTTTGTCTGCGTATTGTAGTGGATTCTTTTTAGGATCATTAGTTTGTCCTGTACCAATCCAAAAGCCATAGTTTCCCACAGATTCTAATTTTTTAAACACCTCAGCGTGTCCTAAATGTGGTGGCTGAAACCTGCCCCAACTAAATGCTACACGTTGCTCTGGTGCTTCTCTTAATATCTCTTTTGCTCGCATAGTACTACTTATCTTTAGGAGACCAGTTTGGTTGGTCGATCATTTTAACAAACTGTCCTGGTAAGTCTGATTTAAACTGCTTACCTGGATGTGCTTGTACATAACCTTCCGGTTTGGTCTGTCTAATATCTCCGTGTTTAGTAGAACCCAGTTGCTGTAATACTTGGTTCTTTTGTCCTGTAATCATTTCAACTGCACTTAGTGTAGCATCTAATCCAGGATGATTTAATATTTTCTCTGCTTGTCCTGCACTTAGGTTATTGTTTACCCAGTCCGTAAAACCTTTTTTAGCACCAGGTACTCTTAGTGTTTGGTTGTAGAACTTGTATAGCACATCGCCTGGTCGCTTTAAGCCAGGTTGCCCACCAATAAAATCATCTATATTACTGGCATTACTGCTTATATAACGCTCTACAATGCTTAAACCTTTGTCATCTAGTTTAGGCTTTGCTTCTGTATATGTTGTACCCTGCACAATAACATCTGGTGTGCTTAGTTTCTCTATTCCTTCTAGTCTGCTTTCAGGTGCATTGATATCTTCGAAGTAACCTGTAACTGCTACCATAACTTTAGCACCTGCAATGCGCTTACCTAAGTCACTGTCAGCAGGAATATGAAACTGAGTAATGTTGGGTTTAAATTCGTATTCGTTTGTTTTGGAATTTAGTTTTGCAGGCTCTCCGGGATAAAACAGTAATCCGCCTTCGACTAGTCCTTTCTTAGGACTTGCTTTACGTAGTAGTGGCCATAAGTTACCCATGTCTTGAGCAAATGCCATTCTAGCATCTTCTTGTCCAGGTTGTGGTTTGCCAGTTCCTGCTACAAAGTCATTTACATCCTGCGGTCCTGTTGCCAGTGTAGGAATACCTGCACCAACTTCTCTCACACCACGCTTAAGGTATGCAAGAGCATTTTTCATCAAGACCGTAAATTTACCGTTGACTTCCCCCCAATAAAGTACAGGACTGCCGTCCCACTTTAGTTCTATACCACCTGACTCTTGCATGTCACGTAGACGCTCAACAGCATGTAGTCCACCACGACTGCCGTTAGTGAATACTAGATCTTCAATGTGTTGATATTTTCTGCCTACTGTAGGTTCTGCCATTTTTGAGTCCATTCTGTTGCCATGTATTTGTTCTTAATTGCATCGTACTTTTTGGGATATGGTTCTAATGCTTTTAGTAACTTTGTTGGGTTACCCATGTCATTTGCTGTAGCACTAGGACCAATAATAATCTTTGCTATCTCATCTTTATTGCTAGTGACTAGTTCTTTTGTTTCTCTGTTAACTAGTCCTTTGTATGGACTCATCATTAAACTTTCTGCTTCGGGAGTTGCACTCATGTTCGCTAGGTCTGCCCACATTGCATGTAGTGTGCCGCCTTTCATTTGCGAGTCTGTATAATCATGCGTGTGTAATGGCTGTGCCGCTTTGGCATTTTGTACTGCCATTATATCTACTTGTGCTACACCACCATCACCGTTAGGTATGCCAACATGTACACTAACACCTGTGCGTTTTGTTTCTAATCCCATGTTAGCAAAATGTTTTTCTAATGCTTGTCTTGCAAGTTTAAGTTCTTCTAACGGAAAAACTTCTAATAGTTGGTCTGCGTCAACTAACACATCAACATCACTACTAATGCTCTTTTTACCTGCTGAACCTATTGGATATGTGTCTATCCCTAAGGGCATAGCCTTATTAAGATTTTTAGTAACCATGTCTATATTCATAGGTGTTACTGGTACTGCTGAAGGAATTGCCTTACCGCCTTCTGAAATCATTTTCTACCACCTTGACTCTTTTCCCAATACATATCTATAATATCTTGTGCTCTGCTGTTCGGATTAATATATGCTTCTCTATTTTTGGAATACCATCCTGCTGGTGTAAGGATATACGATGAATACCCTGATATTGCGCTTTGACCTTTCATACCTAGTGCTGTATTGATATCTGCTGTAGGTGCTTTAAAAGATCCCATGCTCAACTTCTCGTGTGGAGGTCGATGAGGAATAAAATTTTGACTTGCGGCTACACCTGCTAACTTGTTAGGATCAACATAAACATCTACACTGTCTAAATAAACTTTGTCGTTATTAGTTGGTCTTGCACCTACCCAACCTTTGGATTTTGCATACGCTATTTTACTATCTAAAGTTGCGTTA
>Ga0257114_1001633_pt1 | contig 15640 bp, 12 predicted proteins | sample SI112_10mmetaG_FD_190149 | JGI IMG/M metagenome (GOLD analysis project Ga0257114, IMG submission 190149) | Marine microbial communities from Saanich Inlet, British Columbia, Canada - SI112_10m | ecosystem: Environmental > Aquatic > Marine > Inlet | place: Canada: British Columbia | collected...
GGTGACTGGCAACCCCTTTATACATTTTATTACCCTACACGTTGTTAGCGCTCGGGTTCCATTCGACACTCGAATGTATATTGAAATTTTTAAGCTAAAATAACTTAAACCTATTCCCACTCAATATTAGACACTTTTGGAACCCATATAAAACAAGGGATACAGAGGGATAAAAACGATTGTGTCAAATATGTGTCATACGATGGTTTCATAGATGCCGAGAACTAGTTTGTATTAAAGTACCGTTTCTATCCTTCAAATTTTGCAAGAGATATTCTTTCTTATTGTGCATCAACTAAAGTTAAATGAAAAATCTCAAACAGAATCTTTTCTATACATACCATCTTGATACATGAGAGGATTTTTATACTCTGAATTTCTAATTTTTTGAACCAATCCTATTACAATTGAATGAGTTTTATATTCAACAATTTTATCTACTTTGCATATTATATTGACTAAGGCATTTTTCATAATTGGAGGCTTACTTTCAACCCATTCAATATTTTTAAACCTCTCATCTATCTTATTTGGATCAGAACAAATTTTCGCAATATCTTGTTGTTTTTCGTTTAATAAATTTATACAAAATTCTGAGTTAGGAATTAAACTTTCATGAATGCTGCTTTTCTTATTAATACACGTAATAATACTAGGTGGCTCCATTGAGATAGATGTAACTGAAGAAACTGTAATTGCATTTCTTGCGCCATTTGATTGTGTATTTGAAATCACAGATACTGAATAAATATACTTACGCATTCCGATTCTAAATTCGTTTTGAATATCCATTATCTGATTTCCTTATCAATTATTAATTTATTCATAATGTTATCCTATGATTCTTGTTACATAAAATGCTATTTCCATACGAGTCATCCGTCATCCTTTCTTTTGAAAGCTTACAAAGCTAACGAAGGAATGCGTCTTTACAACATCTTAACAAGAAAGGAAAAAGCTTAGGAATATGGGTTGTAGGGCTTGTTATTACTCCCACTCAATAGTAGTCGCAAAATAATCCTTGTAAGAACAATGGTTTAGAGTAATTAGGCTAAATAGTTAAACATCATTATTTCTTATTCGTTCTCGTAAGATAAATTTTTGCATCTTTCCAGTTGAAGTTAGCCTCTTATCTCTTCCAAAGTGATATCCAGAGCATCATTGATATTAAAACCATGCTGGCAGTGTAACCTAGAAATACAGCATGACCATAGTTGTAAACAAATCCTGCAGCAGCAGATGCTATCACTGATGATAATGCGTAAACAGCGGGAATAAGAATGATAATTTTGCCATTTCTATCTTCAGTTGCAATTGAAGCATACATATAAGCGAGGATAGCTGCCCAACACGCTTGGAATAACATCGATAGCACCCAAAATACAGATTCATTGAATATGGTAATCACGCCCACCATAACTAAAATAAATACCAGCCCTATGGCTGTAATCATAATATTGCGATTAATTCGGTTATAAACAAGAATAGGTAGAAAGGCACCCAAAGTACCAATTCCAACTGATGTTGATAATGTTATTGCGATTAACTCGGCCGTGTAACCGATATTAGTCGCGATTCTTTCGTAGAATACCCAAAATCCATTTAAACCCAGATTAAAGATGAATAAAGCTGCCATTGCCATAATGGCAGGATTTAATCTCATAATTTTATTTGCTTGATTATTATCATGTAGTTCAATTTTAGTTGCTGGCTTCCAGTCATTCGGGATATAGGTGATTAATGTAATGGCGAGCAATATCCCCAATGCAACAAATAGGAATACCCCAGTAAGGCCCCAGTTAGGTGATATCCAGATTGGTATTGCATAGAGACCAATCATCATGGAAATAGACTGAAATAATTGAGAAAACCCAAAACCGCGATCTGGGTTTTTGGCATTACCTAGGTAGGCCATTGAAATACAATATAATAACCCACCACCAATACCAGCAATACCTGACGCTAATAGCAACATTTTAAAACTGGTGGTAAATGCGGCAAAGATATAACCAGCAAATGCACATACACCGCCAAATAGTAACAATAATTTCCAGTTGATTCTTCTAACCCAGAAACAGAGTAATAAACTGACAATCGCTTGCATGCTCATACCAGGGACCATTAACATGCCAAGTTGCTGATTACTAAAGCCACGATTATCTGCCGCCGCGCCAACAACAACAGGACTAATATTAAAATAAAGAACACTCAACGATATAATTCCAGCTGCTGCTAATATGGCTGTCAGGTCATTAGTGCCTCTTTTCCTCATTTTATTATTACCGCCAACATTGCTCTAATTCATCCCAACTATTTTTACGTAGATCCGTTTTCATTTTTTTTAGTTGGTTTTTAGCAACCTTTGCAGATGGGGTGTATGGAAAAGACTTAACATATTCAAAATATCTTGGAATCTTAAATGGTGCGAGTCGCTTCTGACAATGAATAATAATTTCTGCTGGAGATATCTGTTCTGTTTTATAGCCCGCCGACAACAGAATGTAGATTTTTACCTCTTCATCGCGTTTTTTATCAGGAACCGCTATTGCAGCAACATCCTCGATACCTTGTTTAGAGCGAATGGCAGTCTCAACTTCCAGAGCAGAGATATTCTCCAAAGAGCGACGAATCATATCTTTCATACGACCGACTATTGTGTGATACCCGAGCTTATCTGCGACAAATAAGTCTCCAGTTCTAAACCATCCATCAATAAAGGTTTCTTTATTAGCTTCGGGTCTCTTATAGTAGCCACTTATGATACCTGCACCTTTCATCCATAGTTCACCTGGACATCCAGGTTTAACTTCATTTCCGTTATCATCAACAACTTTTACCTCTCGAAAAGGTGCGGGTAATCCACAACTATCGAGAGCTTCATCAGAGTTAACAGTGTCTGGCACTAATAACCCTACGCCGACCTCGGTCATCCCGAAAGAATCTCTGGTTAAAACATTAAATCGTTCTTCAACAAGACGAGTCATTTCTGCATTAAGAGCAAAACCCATAAATTTCTTAAGTGATGTAGCAGAATCTCGCGGTGATGGAGGTGTTTCAAGTAAAGGTGTTGGAAAATAGGCCAATTCGATCTGAAAAGATTCTATCCAGCCTAAAAATCGACTAACACTCATTCCTCCAGAAACATGGACAGACATTCCTGAATATAATCCCATAATAACCATGTATTGATCGTCAAAATAAAAAAAAGGTGCGTCGGCCAGTACTGATTTAATATTCTTGTTATGAAGAGCAGCTACACAACCGGCCATTATCCAGAATTTTTGTGATTGCATGCAACCTTTTGGGAATCCTGTGGTACCAGATGTATATTGAATATTAAGGAGATCATCAGAATTTACGCGATTGTTAAATTGAGTATCTTGCTTTCCATTAGACAAAATAGAATGCCAGTTATTTTTTGTATCTTTATCAGTGACTATAATGATTGACTCATCAGTCAATGTTTCTGGTTTTTTACTCATAGCTTCTAGAGTCTTTAAGAATTTGTCTTCTATAATCACAAACTCAGCATCGGAATCATTGATTACATAGTCTAACTCAGCGCTTGTGTATGTCGGATTAATTGGAATCATCACCGCACCAATTACGGCAAGTGATAACCAAGTTATCGGATATTCTATTCTGTTACTTAGGATTACAGCAACATGCGTTCCTTTTTTAATACCTCGTTGCTGAAGACCATCGGTTAACTTATATATTGAAATACGTAAATCAGCATATGTAATAGTTTTAGGTTGCGGCTCTTGCTCAAAAAAACTAAGTGCCAATGATTTAGGGTAAAGGTCAGCAGCACGATCAATTAACTTTTGAATATTTATAGGAAAATCAATATTTTCTTCAATAAACTTTTTTTCTTCAAAGTATTCTTTAGTGGCCACTTCGATCTTCATTGATTATTTGCCTTTTATATGGTCTATACCAGCCTTTGCATCAGGATCTTGATGGTATACCTTTAGCTGACGGTCATATAGCTTACGCGTTAGACTTGTGGCTTCTTTTAAAGTCATTTCTGGACATCTTTGCAGGCATTCCATTTCTGTCTGAATCGCAATCAATGGATGCGAGCTAATCATATTCGCAACCTCTAATGCTCTTCCGAAAACTTTATCATCTGGAACTACCTCATTAATTAAATGATATTGCAGTGCCTGATCTGCAGTGATCTTCTCTCCTGTAAGAGCAATCCAATTTGCCCATACACTTGGGATCTGAAGGGATAAACGTGCTGTACCACTTGCTCCTGCCATCGCATAAGCAATTTCTGGTAAACCAAATCTTGCGCCCTTACCAGCTACTCGTATATCGGTAAGTAGTGCAACGTATATTAAGCCCTCACCAATACACCAACTATTTATCGCACCAATGATGGGTTTGTTACGAGGCAATGAAAATATCTTTTCTGTTATATCCTCGCCTTCTGGATAAGCATCTCCTTCATTTAGATCATCGCCAGCACTAAAGCATTTGCCTTTACTTCCTCTCAGGATACCAACTTTGATATTACTGTCATTTAGAAACTCGTTTAAATGCAAATATAATTGTTCATGCATAGCAAAAGTTAGAGCATTTACCTTGCCGTTATCGATTGTAAATATTCCAATATGCCCTTGTTTTTCATAAGTAATAGTCATCAGCGTTATCCAAATTTTTTTTAATAATTGATAAATACAGTCTGTATCTAGGTATTAATTTTTAGAAATTATGTTTTATATATAGCTTTAATAATTTTTTATTATTTTCTTTGTTTAAATAAAATGATCAGGACGAAAATCTTCCAGTAAGTTTATATTAGTCCTATCAAGGATTTCTTTTGCCACTAATTCTCCAATTATTGGTGCAAAAGTAACTCCACTGTTCGTCGTAGCTATGTAAGCACCAGGAATATTCTTTAAGTGACCCACGACAGGACCTCCATTGTGTGTTGAAGGTATCCAGCCGATAACAATATCCTTCAATTTTACTGCTTCTAATTGAGGAATAAATTGTTGTGCAATAGTCAATATCATTTCTGCATGTCTTTTTTCAAGTGCCGCATCAGGAAATACTTCAGGCATCAAGGCCAATCGATCAGAATGCGAAATGGGAGCTCCTTGGAGATTTCCTACAGAAGTATCTGCCATTGGATTTGTGGCGCCAATGGTTACTACTCCATTTTTTTGTTGATGAATATGGAAGCTTGGGTGAACAATAACTCGATTAATAATTTTTTTCATTGGTTGAGTTCTGAGGATGATTTCTGGTTTTGATTTATTGAGAATATCAATTTTAAGTAATTCATCGGTATCACCGCCGCAAGCAAAAACGACCTGATCTGCTTCAATTTCCCCAACAGAAGTTTTAACAGCAGCAATTTTTCCATTTTTAGTTTTTATATTTTTATAAGTGACTGGATAGAGGACTCGACCTCCAAGACTGATAGTTTTTTTAAGTAATTTTTTGACCACCTCGTTTGCATCAACGGCACCATCAAGTTTTGAGAATGCAATACTTATTTCTTCGTCAAATTCTACGTTAGGCTCAAGCTCATGTGCTTGTTTTCCGTTAATCATGCTAATAGGCACACCATAACCTTGTTGAATCTCTATTTCCTTTGTAAGAATCTTTTGGTTCTCTTTTGATGCAGACCATTCAAAAGAACCACCCCAATGAATATCAATATCAATTTCTGTCTCCAGGTTTTGGTATGCGAGTAGACTTAATTTTAATAAATGATGAAAGCTGAATGGTTTTGTTGGGTATGAGGCGTGAAGCCAGCCAAAGTTTTTGCCACTCGCATGAGCTGCTGGTAGATCACGCTCGATAACGGTAACCTCAGCTCCCATTTTTGTTAAATGATAAGCAATTGAAGAGCCAATGATTCCAGCGCCTATGACAACAATTCTATCTTTTTTGTTTATATTTCCAAAACTTTGATTTGGAGAAACTGCTAATAGCGCCAACATTCTGGTGAAATTTCGTCTATTCATTGACCATACTTTATTTAGCTATTATTTATAATGACGTATATATATTTACCATATTAGTATGAAAACACCAATTTATTGCATATATGTCGTTGGTAATTTAACTATATTTATGGATATTAATTAGAAATCGTCATGGTTAATTAATTAGAATATGGAAGATTTAGGTCAATGGCAAAGGTCTTTAAGCTGTCATCCAGAATAGAAAGAATATCCCCAATTTGTTCGTGAGTTACAATCAAGGGCGGACAAACAAGAGTATGAAGAGCATCTACCTATCAAATTGTCATACCAAGTCTAATCAATATTTCACCTATAAACATCGCTGGCGTCATAATGAGCCACCTAAATAATCTCTCATTTATCACTAAAGCAAGAAGAAGCAAACCAATGTAACCCAGTACGGCGATAAAAAAATACTTAACGATATTTCCTAATTTACTTCCAACTCTCATGTCGCTCTCGAGAGTTTCAGTCAATACGCCAGCTTTGTAGTTTGCTTTTTCTTTTACTCCACCATCCTCGTAGTATTCCTCAGATAACCCATCTCGCAAGTTAGCTTTCATGTTTATTTTTTCTGCTAATTGACCATTGGGGTAATAAAACTCAAAAAGCCCATCATATAAGCCAGCTTTCATGTCGATTTGATTCTTTAATTGACCATTCCCATAATAAATCTCAGCCACTCCCGTGAAACCTTCTTGAGAATTAACTTCAAAGAACACACCATCTCTTTCAACAAGATTAACCTTGTTCTCTTTATTTTGAAAGTTATTCATAAAAAACCTCCATATAAAATCAATTAGTACCTTTACAAGTTGAGGCCCATCCCATGCTCTTCATATGCCCAAGTCTCAGCACACTCATTAAGATTATTCATCAGATCACTATTATGACCAGTGTTAGGCGACATGTGCTCAGTCATTTCACCTACAATTAGATTATCTGAAATTTCACTTATGTTTGAATAGGTTTTTGCATGGAACCAATTCAAAGTGTTCCAAGCCCTTTCTCTCATACCGTCTACAATGGTAGAGCCACCATAATTATCTAGATCTGAACTTTTATAATTTACCTTAGGTTCGGAACCGCTTAATCGAGATCTCTTAATGTCCATATGAGTTGTATTGTGCTCAGTTATAACTCTGGCTTCAGCCATGAGTGATAAGACTGAGTTTGCTGCAAAAAAGCAATGCAAGCTCTCTGTAATTTGGGCATTGGTTGGAGGTCGCTCTTTTGAACAAGCAACAAGAAGCACAGAAGTTAAGGTGATTAGGATTAGATTTTTCATGTTCATGATTGAGTCCCCTCATTAATTAAATCGTTACTTTAATATAACTGAAAGTAAATAAATCTGTCTACTTTTTATGATGCCCTATAAACAGTGAGCCTATTAATGAAGCTCTATCTCAATGTAAAGCCTATAGCGCTCCTTTGTGTCCTATGTCTAAATTGTACTATTCTATTCCAAGTAAGGAATACTATTACGAAACAGAGTAATAGTCTTAGTTTACAAGTTTGTTTACAAAACTAACGAAGGAATGCGTGTTTCAGAAGAGTTTACAAGTAGTTTACAAGTGGCATAAGCCAGTAACCATAAGGGTTTTAGTGCTGACTACTACTCCCACTCAATGGTGGCGGGAGGTTTACCAGATATATCATAAGTAACTCTAGATATACCCTCAATTTCATTAATAATTCTTAGGGAAACTAATTCTAAAAAATCATATGGTAATCGTGCCCACCGAGCGGTCATAAAATCTATCGTTTCCACAGCCCTCAATGCAATAACATAGTCATAGCGGCGTCCATCACCCATAACTCCAACAGATTTGATCGGTAAAAATACTGCAAATGCCTGACTGGTTTTATCGTATAAGTCATGCTTAATTAATTCATCTATAAATATATTGTCAGCTAATTGTAATAATTCTGCATATTCTGGTTTTACTTCACCTAGAATCCTCACACCCAAACCAGGACCCGGGAATGGATGACGATATACCATTTTCTCAGGAAGTCCAAGCTCAACACCAATCTTGCGAACCTCATCTTTAAAAAGTTCACGGAGTGGCTCTATTAACTTCATACGCATATTCTCAGGTAAGCCCCCCACATTATGATGGGATTTAATAACATGAGCCTTACCTGTTGAAGCACCTGCCGATTCGATGACATCAGGATAAATTGTTCCTTGAGCTAGCCATTCAACATTATTTAATTTTTTAGCTTCCTCATCAAAAACTTCGATAAATAAACGGCCAATTACTTTTCTTTTTTCTTCTGGATCAGTGATACCCTCAAGGGCCGCGAAGAAACGATCCATCGCATTTACTCGGATAACCTTAACGCCAAGATTTTCAGCAAATGTCTGCATTACTTGATCACCCTCGTGATAACGTAATAAACCGTGATCAACAAAGACACATACCAGCTGATCACCAATAGCTTTATGCAAAATAGCCGCCACCACTGAAGAATCAACTCCACCAGATAATCCCAGTAGAACTTGACCACTACCGACCTCTTCTTTTACTTTATTTACCGCTTCCTTTGCAATATTTGCTGAAGTCCATTCATGAGGGCACTCACATATTTCATGTAGAAAACGATCGATTATGGTTTTACCCTGCAAAGTATGAGTAACCTCAGGATGAAACTGCAGTCCAAAGTACCGACGCTCGACATCTTCCATTGCTGCATAAGGTGAATTTTGACTACTTGCTATGGCTTTAAAACCATCAGGAATAGATTCAATGCGATCGCCATGGCTCATCCATACTTTTAAGAGTGCTATTGATATATCTGGAGCATCATTGAGATCCTTTAATAACAAAGAATCAGTCGTATTGATTTCAGCATAACCAAATTCACGCTCGTCAGACGCTTCAACTCTTCCACCCAATTGAGCTGCCATGGTTTGCATGCCATAGCAAATCCCCAATACTGGAACTGATAACTGAAAGATAACCTCTGGCGCTTTAGGAGGATTCTTTAGGTTAACTGACTCAGGCCCTCCTGATAAGATAATACCAGCAGGCTTATAATTAAGAATGGCTTGCTCATCTGCGTCCCAAGGATAAATCTCGCAATAAACTCCACTTTCACGAACTCTTCTAGCTATCAATTGGGTGTATTGACTACCAAAATCAATAATCAATATTTGATTTACATGTATATTCATTAATCGCCTAAATAACTCTTAATATCTCTAAGACGTACTGCGATAGTTTGGAGCCTCTTTCGTAATAGATACATCATGAACATGACTTTCTCTCATGCCTGCCGCCGTAATCTTTACAAACTCAGGTTTGGTTCGCATTTCTCTTATATTATGACTACCGGTATACCCCATTGCCGCTCTTAAACCACCTACCATCTGATGAATAATAGTTACTACTGAGCCTTTATATGCAACTCGCCCTTCGATACCCTCTGGTACTAATTTATCATGACCATCATCAGCATTCTGAAAATACCGATCAGAGGAACCGTGTGACTGGCTCATTGCGCCAACAGAACCCATACCACGATATGATTTAAAGGAGCGTCCTTGAAATAATTCAACTTCACCTGGTGACTCCTCGGTACCAGCGAATAGACTTCCTAACATCACCGTATGAGCTCCTGCCGCAATTGCTTTCGCTATGTCCCCAGAATATCTTATACCTCCATCTGCGATAACAGGTATTCCCGATTTTTTCAGGCCTTCCGCAATGTCAGCTACCGCTGTAATTTGTGGTAATCCCACTCCAGCTATCACTCTGGTGGTACAAATTGAGCCTGGACCTATTCCCACTTTAACTCCATTAGCACCCGCTTTAACTAGGGCTTTTGCTGCATCCGCAGTAACTATATTTCCACCAATAATTTGTAAATCTGGGTATTGTTCACGAATGATACTAACTTGATCTAAAACACCTTGCGAGAAGCCATGAGAGGTATCAACGACAATCACATCTACTCCAGCTTTTACTAACTCACATACACGCTCATCAGTATCATTTCCAGTGCCAACAGCGGCACCCACTCTCAAGGCACCCTCTTGATCTTTACATGCATTCGGATAATCCGTAGCTTTTTGAAAATCCTTTGCCGTGATCAATCCACGTAATTTGTAATCTCTGCTAACAACGAGGACTTTCTCAATGCGATGCTTATGCAACAAAGATAAAACTTCCTCTTCTGGCGCACCTTCATGAACTGTAACTAACTCATCTTTTGGTGTCATGACAACAGAAACTGGGGCCTCTAAATCTGCTTGATATCGCCAATCACGATGCGTGACGATCCCTATAGTTTCACCATCATCAACCACAGGTACACCAGAAATTCCGTTAAGTTTTGTTAATGCAATTACTTCTTTAATGGTAGTTTTAGAGTTAACCGTAATTGGGTCTCTAACAATACCACTTTCAAACTTCTTAACCTTTAATACCTCTTTAGCTTGCTCAGTTATAGAGAGATTTTTATGAATAATGCCCACACCGCCCTCTTGAGCTAGTGCAATAGCTAATTTTGATTCTGTTACCGTATCCATTGCCGCTGATAATAGTGGGATATTAAGATTCATCTCACTAGTTAATTTGGTGGTTAAATCAACATCACTTGGCAGGATATCTGAATAATCAGGCCGAAGGAGCACGTCATCGAATGTTAGCGCCTCTTTAGTTATTCTCATAAGACCTTCCGTTACATTTTCAATTTCTGTAACGATGCAATTCTACTCTTTAGTTTTTTACTGGTAAACTAAAGATTGAAAAATTATTATTTTTTTCTGCTCTTAATACTCAGGTCTTAGTTATACTTAGTTCATGGATGGATTTGTAAAAACAGTGGTAATACCCAAAATAATCTCTGTCTCAGAGCTTAATCGAAAAGCAAAATCAATCCTTGAGGAAGGTATTCCAAAATTATGGATTGAAGGTGAAATCTCTAATCTAGCTCGACCGGCTTCAGGACATATTTATTTCAGCTTAAAAGATCAGACAGCACAAATAAGATGTGCTTGGTTCAAACAACGTCAAAATCAAACCACTAACAATATACATAATGGCACTAAAATGCTGGCTCTAGGGAGGATAAGCCTTTATGAACCGCGAGGCGAATATCAATTTATCATCGAAAAATTAGAGTTAGCAGGTGAAGGTGACTTAAAAAGAAAATATGAAAAATTAAAAGCAAAATTATCCGATGAGGGTTTCTTTTCTCCTGAGAGCAAACTGACTCTTCCGACATTACCCAACAAAATTGGCATCGTAACTTCTCCATCGGGGGCAGCAATAAGAGATGTATTGAGTATCCTTAAAAGAAGGTTTCCATTGGTACCTGTCACCATATTTCCTACCGCTGTCCAAGGTGATACGGCAGCATCGCAAATCAAAAATACTATTATCTTAGCTAATAATCGCGCAGATTGTGATCTTTTGATCCTTACCCGAGGAGGGGGATCAATAGAAGATTTATGGCCTTTTAATGAGGAAATTGTTGCAAGAGAAATTTTTGCGAGTCGGATACCTATAATTAGCGCCGTGGGCCATGAAACTGATGTAACAATAGCTGATTTTGTTGCTGATTATAGAGCTCCAACACCCTCAGGAGCAGCTGAAATTGCTGTTCCACATCAACATGAATGGATAAAAATGTTTACCAGTAATGAGGTAAAACTTAGCTCATTAATCACTGGTACTATCAATAATTATCATCAAACACTTGATTGGACTCATAAAAGACTGTCACAAAGTAGCCCACAAATGTCAGTCAAACGTCAAATAGAGCAATCCATTAATCTAAAAAAAGCCCTAATTAGTACGATGAGACATAAATTAATTACACTTAACCATCGATTAGATCAACAATCCTTCAGGTATACTCAGAGCTCTCCAAAGCAAATAATTCAGCAACAAATTTTAAAGTTAGAAAGACTTACACAACGTATTATTAATAAAAATAATGAACTTATAAATACCAACCGTAACCAACTCCAGTTACTTGCAAAAACATTACATAATGTCAGTCCACTTGGAACTCTGGATAGGGGTTACTCTATAGTTAGCGCATTGGAATCAAAAAAAATTCTTACTAATGCGAATCAAGTTGAGTTGAAGAGTAAGCTCGAGATAATGCTGGCAAAGGGAAAGATTATTGCAAGTGTGGAAGGTAAAGAATCTTAGGTGTTTATTGACTCTCTAGAAAATCACTAATTACTGGACGGAATGCATCCATTTCTACCAAAAAAGAATCATGGCCCTTGATACAATCAAGAGCAATAAAACTACTATTTTTAATTACTCTACCGAGATTTTTTGCTAATTCTTCCTGCTGATGGATAGGGAATAAAAAGTCACTCTTCACTCCAATCACCAATGAAGCTTTGAGTTTGAGTTTTTCACAGGCTTTTGTCAATGAGCCACCATTTTCATTGAAATCAAATAAATCTGAGGCCCTTGAAAGGTACAAATAACAATTTGCATCAAATTGTCCCGTGAATCTCTCTGCTTGACTTTGAAGATAGGATTCAACAGCAAAATCTCCATAGAATTGATCGCCATCCTTATACTCTAGAGTATTCCTCTCCCGTGCAAAACGTGCCTCCCATTCTTCTGCAGAACGATAAGTGATCATTCCAAGTTTTCTCGCAAGACGTGGCCCCTCTATTGGTGGATCACTAGGATCATAATTACCTTCTAACCATTTAGAATCCTTGCGAATCATTTCTCTTTGTAAAGATCGGATCGCGATTGAAAATGGTAACGCTCTCGTTGATGACGATATAGAGATTAGGCGTTCGCTAATCTCTGGAAATTGAATACAAAAAGAAAGTGCACTCATACCACCCATTGAACAACCAATTATTGTATGTACCTTTTTTAATCCAAGCGATTTAATAACCTCATATCCACCTTTGGCAACGTCTTCCAAAGAGAGCACTGGGAAATTTAGTTTATAAGGTTTACCACTAATTGGATCAATTGAAGCTGGTCCAGTTGATCCGAAGCAACTGCCTAATGAATTCACACAAATAATAAAGTATTTATCCGTATCCAGAGGTAATCCTGAGCCAATCATATCTTCCCACCAGCCACTTTTTGGGTCTTTAGTTGAGGAAGAGGCATGCGCCGAAGGTGAAAGACCAGTAAAAATTAAAATAGCATTACAATCGGTATGCTTTTTGCCCCATGTTTCATAGGCTATTGATGGTGATTCCAAGTAACCTCCACGATGCATCTGGAATTTACCATCAATTTTGACGTATTTAGTTGCTTTCAATTAAAAATCCTATTCAACTTATACAAGAATCTTATCATTTCTTTTTTACAAAACTCATTAAACGTTTTCTCTTTCTATCTTGTCTTGGGGTCAATTTATTTCGCCTACCTTTAAAAGGATTATCACCTGTTTTAAATATAAGTCGAACAGGAGTACCTTTCAAACGAAACTTCTTTCTAAATCGTTTCGTTAAATAGCGCTTATATGTTAATGGTAAACGCTCAGTTTGATTCCCATGTATTACAATAGTTGGTGGATTGCGACCACCCTGATGAGCATAACGGAGACGGATTCGTCGTCCCCGTACCAATGGAGGGGCATGCTCAATCAAAGCAGCTTCAAGCTCACTGGTGAGATTATTAGTGGAAAGATCTCGCGTAGCAGCCTGGTAAGCTCTTTGTGATGCCATTAAGAGATCACCAACTCCAGTTCCATGCAATGCGGAAATAGTATGTTGTTCCGCAAAGTCAAGAAAAGGTAATCTTCGATCAATTTGATCTTTTACGTATTTTCTTTGTTCGCCTGTTAATCCATCCCACTTATTTATTATAACTACTAGCGCACGCCCTCTTTGAACAATTAGGCCCATTAGGCTAATATCTTGTTCAGTAATTCCCTCTTTGGCATCCATCACCGCGAAAACAACATTAGATTTTTCTATTGCTTGTAATGATTTTATGATGCTGAATTTCTCAATAACTTCTTTAACTTTACCTTTTCTGCGAACACCTGCCGTGTCAATAAATAGATAATGCTTTTCATCCCTCTCTAGAGGAACTGCAACACTATCTCGAGTAGTGCCAGGTTTATCAAAGACTACCAAACGATCTTCGCCTATTAAACGATTTATCAAAGTTGACTTTCCAACGTTTGGGCGACCAATAAATGCAATGTTCAGTGCATCATTATCAATTAGCTCTTCCTTATTGGCCTGTTCCTCAGAGTCAATATCTTCAAATGGAGCTAGTATTTCATCTATTAACGCTGATACTCGATCTCCATGGGCTGCTGAAATGGCTATTGGTTCTGCTATACCTAAACCATGAAATTCAGCTGTGGCGATATCTGAATCCAAGCCCTCGGTTTTATTTGCTACGAGCCAAACTTGTTTTGCATTCTCACGAGTAAGTTGAACAATATACTCATCTGAAGCGGTCAATCCTGATCTGCCATCAACCATAATGATTGCTACATCTGCTTCTTGAAGTGCCTGAATGGATTGTTGAGCCATCAATTCATGAATACCCTCTTCTCCTCCAGTCACACCCCCAGTATCAACCACAAGATAGGGAATAGAGCCAAGTTTACCGTAACCATATTGACGATCTCTTGTAAGACCTGGGTAATCAGCAACTAATGCATCACGAGATTTAGTTAAACGATTAAAAAGTGTTGATTTTCCAACATTTGGACGCCCAATTAATGCGATCACAGGCAACATATTCATTTAACTTGGCCATAATGGCTCAAGTTTCCCCTGTTGCTGAGAGCTCAGCTTGACTTGAAGGGGTTTCTTTTTTTTCAATCATTGTAAATACAGCCATTTCACTGGATTCATTCTGTACGAATAAATAGTTATCAATCACAATTGGAGAGCCAGAAATAGCACCTTTACCAACCCTTTTTCTGGATAATAATTCCCCAGTTTTGTGATCAAAGAAATGGACATATCCTTCAAGATCACCAACCACTACTGTTGATTTAAATTTCGTTGGAGCAGAGACCTCTCTCCTCAAGAGTATATTTTTTCGCCAGACCTCGCTCCCGTCTCTGAGTAGCATACCAATAACATCACCAGTATCCGTAACCGCATAAATATATTCATCATCCAAGGCTATGCCTGCATTACTTGATAGTTCTTTTGCCCACAAAATTTGGCCAGATTCGGCAGCAATACTTGCAATTTGACTTTGATAACCAGCAGCATATATATCTTGCCCTAAAGATTTAATTGCACCATCAATATCAGTTAATCTCTCTAAATCACTTTTTCCAGTAGGAGGAGATAGCATAGTCTCCCAATCTACAATACCAGTGGCAATATCAATAGAAAGTAAGCGGCCATTATCAAAACCAGCGACCACATTATTACCTACAGAAATTGGGGCAGAAGAGCCTCTTAAAGTCAAAGCAGGCATATCCTGATCCACCGTCCAGCGCTCTGCTCCATCAAAGATAGAATAACTTCTTAATTGCCCATCAATTGTGGCTACCATAACTGCATCATTTTTTATAAGCGGTAAAGCGACCGATTCGCTGTTAATATTTACTCGCCATACCTCTGATCCATCATCGCTTCTGAGACAAATCAGTTCACCATTTTTACCCACAACTACAATTCTTTCTTCCCCAAACGCTGGCCCACTGGTTAGTGTAATATTTAGATT
>Ga0257114_1001638_pt1 | contig 15606 bp, 15 predicted proteins | sample SI112_10mmetaG_FD_190149 | JGI IMG/M metagenome (GOLD analysis project Ga0257114, IMG submission 190149) | Marine microbial communities from Saanich Inlet, British Columbia, Canada - SI112_10m | ecosystem: Environmental > Aquatic > Marine > Inlet | place: Canada: British Columbia | collected...
CTTTAAATCTAATTAAAAAAGGAAACTAAAAACTATTCAGGAGCAATTTCGAATTCTAGACCATCTAAGTCAGCAGTCATTGGTATTTGACACCCTAATCTAGAATTAGGCTTTATATGAAAGGCTTCTGAAAGCATAGCTTTTTCATCATCAGAAATATTTTCAAGTAAATTTTCAGAGCTTACATAAACCTGGCATGAAGCGCACATGGCCATACCTCCACAAATACCTTCAACAGGAAATTCATAACTTTTACAAGCCTCCATTAGGTTCATATTCATATCAGTTGGAACAATTAGAGAATGCTTTTTTTGATCTCTATCAATAATATGAATTGTAATATCTGACATTTTTAATTTTAAAAATGAGGGGGGGGTAGAAAACTATCTATTCCACATATCTTGTTCAAAGTCAAGAATTTCTTTTTTAATTCTTTCAGATTCTAAGATTGCTTGAAGACCTTTATCCTTATAACTTCTAATTGCTCTATTGCCATATATATTATCTTCTTTATATATAAATGAACTAAACCTTCTTGAGATTAAGAGCTGGTCAAATGAAATACTGGTTGCACTATTTCTATCATTATATACCATTTCTTTGTGAAGCATTTCTCTTAGAGTTGGGTACCAAATCCAAAAATAAGGAGATTCTCTTTTTTTAAAATCTTGTCTTTTTAAATCTTCAGTATTTGATCCAACAGGCTGAATTCCTAAAAGTCTATATTTTAATTCGGAGTATTTTTTATCAAAGTACCACATTCCTTTAATGTTGTACCCTCCTATTTGATTTGATTTAACATATTCCCTTTTAGTAGTATTTGTTCTTCTTGAAATTTGTTCGTAACTCATTAAATCAAGTACTTCTGAATTAGTTAATTTTTTAGTAAAATCATCGGAAGAAAAAATTTCTATATCATTAAGATTGTTACCTTGTGCTAATTCAGTTTTAGAAGAAATATATTCTTTTAAAATTCTCCATAAGGATTTTCGTCCTATTATGTTTTTATCATCATCAACTGGAAATAATAACGGGAAGTTCAACTTTTCGTTAAGGTCAATGAATTCATAAACAACTTTAGACCATAGCACATCATTTTCTTCAATCTCATAATATTCTAAAAGATCTTCTCCTTCTGAAACCATATTTTTATTTATATCTTCAGGCTTTTCTGCATTCAAAAGTCCAGCTTGAGCAGATAAAAAGTTTGAAAAGATTAACATAAATAAAATTCTAAGTTTCATATTTTATTGCTTTTTAATTGAAAAATCATAAATCTCATAATCAAAAGATTCAGATTTATTACTTCCTTCCCATCCTATTGCTTCAACACTAGAGAAAGTTATTTGAGTTCCTGCAGGAGATTGCTTTATATAATCTGCAGCTAATCCTTGTATAAAATTACCATCGACAGTTAAAGCTTGTCTATTACCGACAGTTATAGAAAACTTCGTTATTTCAACGTTAAAGTCATAATCAAAATCATCCGGTTTTAAACCAGTTACTAATCCTTCTAGAATATTAAACTGAGAAACTGATTCGCCAGGGCTATATCTTCTATCGTTAAAAATTGACCCTACACCTTTTGGGGCTTTTTTTACTCTAAAAAGTTTTTTATTAGAAGTTAAAGATTCTCCATTACTTAATTTTCCTCTTACTTGAATATTTGCTATTCCTTCGTTAGTTGGTTTTGCATAAAAATTAGCACCAGCATTTTTATCAGAGGAAGAAATATTTGAACTTAATTTAACATTTGAATCTGAACCGTATATCGGTTGTAAACTGGATTTATCGACGCCAGGTATTGTAATATTTACTGGATTACTTAATCCTAGGTATAAAACATTCATTCTAATAGCTTCAATTGTAGCTGATTTTGGCTCATCAATAACAGTAAATGTCACTGGAGGAGAAAATTTACTAATATCATATTCGACAATTCCTTGTTCACCTTCCTTAGAGATGGTGCCCTGAAGGGTATAAAGTCCAGCTCTTGAAATCCTGTTTTTAAAAACTATTTGTCCACTTTCTACATAAAAATCAACATCTTCTTCAAGTGTTCTATTAAAGTTACCCGGTCCTTTTAAAGATAGATTTATTGACTCAAAAACTTGGAGATCTGATTTTTGAGAAAGAATTATTTTGCCACCAAATTTTTGACCAGTGAAGAATTGTTGATCTTGACTTAAGATAGGTACTAAACCATCAATACCACCACCACCGCCACCAACACGAATATTACCAAGGGCGGTATTTAGTATTTTATTTTCAATATACCTTAAATTATTATGTGTTTTAGTGATTTTGGACAATGATGCAATTAGAGGGAATCCTTTGAATTCATAATCTAGGTATGGTAATTCTTTACCCTCAGAATTTAATTTATACTCAGTGAAATCAAATCTTTTTTGCAAATCATTTTTTACATCATCTAACCCAGCTGAGTAGTCGCTAAAAATTTTAAGTGTTTTCAGACTGTCAATTACAGTTAATAAATTTGATTGGAAATTTTTAAAATTTTCAACATACTCCTTTCCATCTTCAGTGTAATTATCTCCATCAAAAAATTTTTCATCTAACGCTACAGATGCATCCATTATTTGATAGTTAGTCATAGAAACATCAGGCTTAGAATTGTCAGTTTTATTTACAACAATTCTTTTAAATTTATTTTTCTCTTTGTCAGTTTCTAATAAAAATTCCTTAACTGAACTAAGATATTGACTGTACTCATCTGAATAGTTTTTTAAATTATTAATTGATGGCAAAGCCTCAGCCCAGGCAGGTTGATCTTTACCCAAATCTTGAAAAGTATTGTAAATAAGTTCACTGTCTGATTGATATTTGCTAATACTATTTTCCAAATCTTCGTTAATAACTCCGATAGTAGCTAAAACTTCTTTTCCAATATTTAACGCCAACATTGCAATAAACACGAGATACATCATGTTTATCATTTTCTGTCTAGTATTTGATTTTCCTGCCATGTTTATTTATTCATTCCCTCAAGCATGGAGGAATATTTAGCATTAAGTTCATTAATTGTTGATTTCATTTTTGTTAATTCCTCTCCCAACCCATCAGGAATATTCATTGAAGATGTAGAAGAATTAACTTCACTTAAAGTTTGATTTAATGAATCATAAAGTTCGTTTATGCTAGTAAGCTTTGAGGCTGCAGAGGATAAATTACTGTTATAATTATTTAAATTCTCGTTAATATCTTTGGGAACAGAAAATGATTGGGTTGCAGCTGTAGCCGCACTTAAATTTTTATTTAATGAACTCAGACCACTAACAGTTTGATCAACTGCTTGTTGCAAAGACTGAGTTTCAGCTTCAATTGTTTGAAGTCCCTTGTCTTCAACTGACGAATCTCCTGCCATATAACCTTGTATTCCTGCAATAGCAAATATGATCGCCTCAGCAATTAAACCAATTGACAACATGGTGTTTGAACTAATTATATCTGGATTATAGTGCGTGATTTTCATCAAAGCCCCAATAATTACAATTGAAGCACCTAATCCAAATAAAAGTTCTATAACATTATCTGGTAAAAATTTTTTTCTAGTATTTGCCATATTTATTTTTTTTTAAAATTGTAACATAAGTTTTGACCATCTTTAAAACAGATAGTTTAAAATATTTTATTTTGATTTCTATCATCTACTCCGTCCTCACCTAAATAATCTTGAACAGTCCTAAATCCAATGTAAGATCTTTTTTTGTCCTTAATTTCATAATCTCTAGTACTAACTCTTAAAAAGTAAGCAGCATCTTTCCATGATCCACCTCTAACAACTTTTCTTACGTTAGTGGCATCGTTAATGTTAGGGTTTAATCCAGAGTCAAATTCATAAGCGCCTTTATCGTATGATGATCTTGTCCATTCAGAAACATTACCAGCCATATTGTATAATCCATAATCGTTTGGCCAAAATGATTTTGCTTCTACAGTATATAGAGCATCATCAGCTGCATAATCTCCACGATTAGGCTTAAAATTAGCTAAAAAACAACCTTCAGAGTCCATTGTATAAGGACCTCCCCAAGGGTAAGTTGCAGATTGTAAGCCTCCTCTGGCGGCATATTCCCATTCAGCTTCGCTTGGAAGTCTGAAATTTGCTACTCTTTGCCCGTTTTTAGATTGTTTTTCATAATTATTTTTATACATAGTTCTCCAGTGAGCAAAAGCAGAAGCTTGTTCCCAAGAAATACCAACAACAGGATATTCAGTGTAAGCTTCATGCCAGAAATAATCGTTGTGCATCGGCTCATTGTAACTATATGAAAAATCTCTAATCCAAGCAGTGGTATCTGGATAAACAGGAATATTTTTTTGTATAAAGAATTTTTTTCTTGCACTATCTGGGTACTTTATAGCTTCTGCAGCATCAAAAGTTGTATAGTTATAAACTATTCTCTTAACATCAAAAATTCTTTCTCCGTTATAAGACTCGTCTTCAGGAAGATAAAATCCAATATCATTTCCACCATCTGCATATGTTCCTTCAATAACTTCCGCATAAGATAAATCAGGATATTCTTCCCTATCCCAAATTAAGTCTTGATCCCAATTTAAAGAAAATAAAGATTTGTCAGAAAGTTCGTCAAGATCAGTTCCTTTTTCATATTGTTCTTTAAATAGTTGATATCCAGATTTGTCATCTTCATTTTCTTCAGGGATGGTATAATTGGGATAAAATTTACCTATACCATCACCTAATTGTTCTTCAGTTGGAGGATTATCTAAAAAACTTATAGCTTTTCTAGCTAAATCTTCTCTAACGACTGAATCTCTGACCCAATTAACAAACTGTCTGTACTCACCATTTGTTATTTCCGTTTCATCCATATAAAATGCTTTTACAGAAACTGTACTTGTTGGAGCATTTTCAAGTCCAACAATATCATCATCAGCCATCCCCATTAAAAAAGATCCACTTGGAATAAGAACCATTCCAGAGGGTTTGTCTGGGAAAAATTTCGTTCCTTTAACACCCACAAGTTCACCTCTATCGTTTTTGTTGGAACAACTTATAATAAATATGACAATAAAAAGAAGGTTAAATATGTTTTTCACTAGTTGTTTTTATATTACAAGTTCATAAATTTAATAATATTATTTAAAATTGCTTCAAATTTCGTACCAATTATAATAAATTTCTTCTTAGTAACAGTAATAAGCGATCGGATAATAACTCATCACAAGCTTTTATGTAATCTTTTTTGCTACATGGGATAAGTTCATTATTAGCGTTAGCTTGTTTATCATCTAAAAACTCAACCCACCATTTTTGTGTTAATTCACTGTTATAAAATTTTAAATTAGTTCCTTCACAAAGCACATTATACTTGTAACCGTTAAAATTTTTAGATTTAGGATTTTCATCAATTCTTAAGCAAAAACCCTCAATAAAATACCAAATAGCCTGAGATAGCAAAGAATTTGAAATGCTACTGTTTAAAAGTTCAAAAAAACCAATTGCAGAAACAGAATTACTAAGTCCTGCATACCTGCTTATTGAGCATATTTGATCACCTTCAAATCCATTAGGAAAATTATGAGCAAAATTTAATTCCGATGCTTTTATTGACTTAAAATCAATGGATAATAAATGAGTTTCTCTTAACAGTGGTTCGACCGCTTGAATATCTCTGTTTATTTTACCAATTCTATGAAATTCAAAATTTAAATTATTTAATAAATCCATTTCTTCTTGTGAATTTAAAAATGTCTGATAACCTATATTACAAAAATGATTTAGACTATTATTTTTTTCCAATATAATTTTAGACATGTATGAATTGGAATTAAAATCTTTATCAATTTTTCCAAAATCAAACCTGTTATCAACTGCACTTATATTTATAATAGAATGAATTTTAGATAAAGATTGGTATAAAGGAAAAGCAAAATCATTTCCCCCACCTACAACAATTAACTTAACATTTTGCCTAAGTAACTCATCACTTATTGTCTTAAATGCGAAGTATGTATCATTATAATTATCTCCATTTATTAAATCCCCTAAATCTAAAATATTTACATTCCAATCACCATAGTAAAGAGAATATAATTCTGTTCTAAATTCATCTAAATCAATAAAATTAGATTTTACTTCAACTGAGTTCCTGTATTCTTTTATTCCAATAATAGCAATATCAATTTTGTTGTAATCAAACTTCTTAATATCGTACAGAACAATTTTATTTCCCAAACTATCGTTTGGAAGTTTATTTTTAAAATCGATAAGTTTTTTACTAATTGGAGATAAATAGTCACTAGTCATAACTATTTCTTTGACTTAGATTTTTTAGGTTTTTTCTTTTTAAAGTAATCACCTACATTATTCTCATTAAATTTATCTAAATCTGTACCCTTAGGGAATTCTACTTTAACTTTTCCTTTTATTAAATTAAATCTTCCCCATCTAGCTTTTTCTAATCGAATTCCAAGATCATCCCAAACCTTTAATAGCTTTTCAGCTTCCTTTTTCTTTTTAAGTTCAATTAATTCAAAACAATCATTTTCACTAAGATTGTCAAAATCGTATGATTTATTAACGTTTATAAACAAACCGTTCCATTTAATAAATGGACCAAACCTTCCTTTTCCTTTACTTATATCATAACCTTCATAAGTAGCAATTGGAGCGTCAATTCTTCTTTTTTCTAAAATCAGCTCAATAGCTTGTTCCAAAGATACTTCAAGAGGACTTAAACCTTTAGGTAGAGACACAAATACATTATTATGTTTGACATATGGTCCAAATCTACCTGCATTCGATTCTACGCTTAAATCTTCAAAATCACCTAAATAACAAGGTAATTTAAAAAGCTGCATTGTTTCTTCAAAAGTAATTTTACTTATTTTTTGATCTGGAAGTAGCCCTGCGAATATTGGTTTTTCTTCTTCATCAACAGTTCCAATTTGAGCCATCGGACCAAATTTACCAAGTCTAACACTCACCTTTCTTCCGCTCACTGGATCAACTCCAAGGACTCTTTCTCCAGTTTCTCTAGTTGCATTTTGTTGTACATCCTCAACTGTAGAGTGAAACGGACCATAAAAATCTTTTAAAATACTAGTCCATTCTATATCACCGTTGGCAATTTTATCAAAATCTTGTTCAACACTGGCGGTAAAATTATAATTTAAAATATTTTGAAAGTTATTAACTAAAAAATCTGTTACAATCATTCCAACTTCGGTGGGCACTAATTTTCCTTTGTCAGAACCTGTATTTTCTGTTAATATAGAAGTTTTTATTTCATTATTTTGAGTGAAAAGTTGTCTATAATTTCTCTCATGTCCCTCATAACTACCCTTTACAACATATTTTCTGTTTTGAATAGTTGTAATTGTTGGAGCGTATGTGGATGGACGTCCAATTCCTAATTCTTCTAACTTCTTAACCAAAGAAGCTTCAGAATATCGATATGGCGGTCGGCTAAACTTTTCAGTTGCTGTAATTGAGTTACCAGATAATTGAGTCCCTCTTTGAAGATTTGGAAGCAATCCCTGAGAATCTTCATTTTCATTATTATCAATTCCCTCAATATAAACTTTTAAAAATCCGTCAAATTGAATTATCTCACCTTTACAAGTAAACTGATTTTCGTACTTGTCAGATGATATTTTTAAAATGGTTCTTTCTAAGATTGCATCACTCATTTGAGAAGCGATAGTTCTAAGCCAAATTAAATTATATAATTTAATTTGATCAGACTCCATATTAACTTGTCTATTTTCAAAATTGGTAGGCCTTATGGCTTCATGAGCTTCTTGTGCTCCTTTATTTTTATTTGAAAATTTTTTTCTTTTATGATAATTATCTCCGTAAGTCTTCGATATAACTTTTCCAGCGGCATTCAAAGCATCATCAGAAAGATTGACACTGTCGGTTCTCATGTATGTTATATTTCCAGACTCATATAATCTTTGAGCTGCAGACATTGTTCGACTTACTGAAAATCCTAATTTTCTAGATGCCTCTTGTTGCAAGGTAGAAGTAGTAAATGGAGCTGATGAAGATTTTTTAAACGGTTTCTTTTCAACAGATGAAATTAAAAATTTTGAATTTATACTTTTTTCCAGAATACTTTTAGCTTCTTCTTCAGAGCCAAAAACTCCAGTTAATTGAGCATCTAAAATATTATCACTTGAATCAGAAAATTTTCCTGAGATTTTGAACGAAGAGACAGGGACGAAATCATTTATCTCATTTTCTCTATCTACTAATAATCTAACAGCTACAGACTGAACTCTTCCTGCAGAAAGACCTCCTTTAACTTTTCTCCATAAAATTGGAGAAATTTCAAATCCAACTAATCTATCAATTATACGTCTTGCTTGTTGAGCATTAACTAAATCATAATTTATTTCTCTTGGATTTTCAATTGCATTTAAAATTGCTTTTTTGGTAATTTCCCTAAAAACGATTCTTTTAGTCTTTGCTTTTTCTAATTTTAAGCTTTCAAATAAATGCCATGCAATAGCCTCTCCTTCTCTATCTTCATCACTAGCTAACCAAACGGTATCTGCTGAGGAAGCCTGTTTTTTTAATTGCTTTACGATATCTTTTTTATCACTTGAAATGATATATTTTGGCTTAAAATCATTATCTACATCAATCCCAATTTCTTTAGATGGCAAATCAGAAATATGACCATAACTGGAGGATACTTTAAAGTCTGATCCAAGGTATTTTTCTATAGTTTTTGCCTTAGCAGGAGATTCAACAATTACTAAATTTTTAGACATTTAAAATTGATTTTGAGATCACAAAAGTATATTTTTTTTTTTATTCAAAATTTAGAGCAACTAATAAATAGTATATTTTTGATTAAAATTTATACTGACATATTGTCACATATTGTTATATTTGCATAAAATTTACACAGATTAATTGACTATGAGTATTGGATTGAAAATAAATAAAAAAAAAGTTTCTAAGAAGTTTTATATAGAAAGTTACGGATGTCAAATGAATTTTGCTGACAGTGAAGTTGTCGCCTCAATTGTTTCTAAAGAAGGCTACAACTCTACCAACGATTTAAATGACGCTGATTTAATTTTACTTAACACATGCTCAATTAGAGAAAAAGCTGAACTAACAGTAAGAAAGAGACTTGAAAGTTTTAATAAATTAAAAAGAAAAAATAAAAATTTAAAAGTTGGAGTCCTTGGCTGCATGGCTGAAAGACTTAAAAGTAAATTTTTAGATGAAGAAAAAATTGTTGACCTAGTTGTTGGTCCTGATGCTTATAAAGATATTCCTAATCTTTTAGAGGAAATTAATGAGGGTAGAAATGCTGTAAATGTTATTTTATCTAAAGAAGAAACATATGGAGATATTAGTCCAGTTAGACTCTCTTCAAACGGAGTTACAGCTTTTGTTTCAATAACAAGAGGATGTGATAATATGTGTACTTTTTGTGTAGTTCCATTTACAAGAGGACGAGAAAGAAGTAGAGATCCTAAAAGTATTTTAGATGAAATCAAAGAATTAAATAATTCAAATTATAAAGAAATTACTTTACTGGGGCAGAATGTAGACAGTTACTTATGGTATGGTGGGGGATTAAAAAAAGATTTTAAAAACGCTAATGAATTTGTTAAAAAGACATCTGTTGATTTTTCTAAACTTCTAAAACTTGTTGCAGAAGCATACCCTAAACTTAGAATTAGATTTTCAACATCAAATCCTCAAGATATGAGTTTGGATGTTATAAAAACTATGGCAAATTATGATAACATATGTAATTACATTCATCTTCCTGTTCAGTCTGGAAGTAATTCGATATTAAAGTCAATGAATAGACAGCATACAAGAGAGGAATACTTAAACTTAATAAAAAATATTAAAGACATTATACCTAATTGCGGAATTTCTCATGATATGATTACTGGATTTCCTAATGAAAGTGACATAGATCATAAACAAACTTTAAGTTTAATGAGAGAAGTGAAGTATGATTTTGGATACATGTTTAAATACTCTGAAAGACCTGGTACTTATGCTGCAAAAAAATTTGATGACAATGTTAAAGAATCAGTAAAAAAAATAAGATTACAACAGATAATAGACTTGCAACAAGCACACAGTCATTATAGAACTAAACAGTATATAGGTAAAATAGTGGAAGTTTTGATAGAAAAAGAATCTAAAAAATCTAACACCCATTGGGCGGGAAGAAATGAGCAAAATACGATGGTTGTTTTTCCTAAAGGATCACATAAAATAGGTGATTTTGTTAAAGTAAAAATTTTAAAATGTACATCTGCTACTTTAATTGGAGTTAGTCAAGATTTATAAAAAAAATATTATGGAATCTAGTACACAAAATATTAAACAAAGATTTGGAATAATTGGTAATGATCCAACTTTAAACAGATCTATTGAAAAAGCAATGAGAGTATCTCCAACTGATATTTCTGTCTTAGTTACAGGTGAAAGCGGAGTTGGAAAAGAAAGTTTTCCAAAAATAATTCATCAATTATCTCATAGAAAACACAATAAATATATTGCCGTTAACTGTGGAGCTATTCCTGACGGAACTATTGATTCAGAATTATTTGGACACGAAAAAGGAGCGTTTACTGGTGCAAATAGTGCAAGAAAAGGTTATTTTGAAGTCGCAGATGGTGGTACTATTTTTCTCGATGAAGTTGGAGAACTTCCATTAACAACTCAAGTTAGACTTTTAAGAGTGTTAGAAAATGGAGAATATATAAAAGTAGGTGCCTCAGAAGTTCAAAAAACTAATGTAAGAATTGTTGCTGCCACCAATCTTGATATGGAAAAAGCAATCCAAAAAGGAAAATTTAGAGAAGATTTATATTATAGATTAAGTACTGTTGAAATCAAAATTCCTCCATTACGAAACAGAAGAGAAGACATTCATTTATTATTTAGAAAGTTTGCAAGTGATTTTGCAAAAAAATATAACATGCCAACCATTCGACTTAATGAAAATGCTCAGCATCTTTTAAATATGTATCGTTGGAACGGAAATATTCGTCAATTAAGAAATGTCGCTGAACAGCTTTCAGTTTTAGAAGAAAAAAGAGAAGTTTCAAGTCAGTTGCTTCAATCTTATTTACCAGAATTCAACTCTACATTGCCAGCTTTAATTAATAAAGATAAATCAGTAGACGATTTTTCAAATGAAAGAGAGATTTTATATAAAATCTTATTTGATATGAAAAAAGATTTAAATGACTTAAAAAAAATAACAAATCATCTAAACAGTGATGAATACAAATCTGATTTAAAAGAAAAAGATTTCAATTCATTAGATAGTTTACACGAAAAATTAATTAGAGAAAAGGAGACAGAAATTATAGAAATTAAGGAAAAAGAAAGTATTTTTAATTCAAAAGAAGATAAATACCACTTTGCTGAGGAAATAAAGGAAGAAGAAACACTATCAATTCACGATAAAGAACTTGAGTTGATAAAAAAAGCATTGGAAAGAAATAACGGCAAAAGGAAAGCAGCAGCAATTGAGTTAGGAATTTCGGAAAGAACTTTATATAGAAAAATTAAGCAGCATGACATCGAATTATAAAATAATAACATTATTGTTATTCTCTATTATATTAGAGAGTTGCGGGAATTATTCTTTTACAGGAGCTTCAATTCCTGAAGGAACCGAAAGTTTTCAGGTTAATTTTTTTGAAAATGAAGCAGGCAACTCAATGGGCTCAATATTTGAACCTGGGTTGGATAGAGATTTTACCATAGCTCTTCAAAATATTTTACAAAACCAAACTAATTTACAACTTTTGAGCTCGGATGCTGATTTAATTTACGAGGGTGAAATAAAAGAATACAGAGTCAGTCCTATGACCTCTACATCAAACCTTCAAGCTTCACAAAACAGACTTAGTGTTGGAGTAAATGTAAGATTTATAAATATTAAAAAAGAAGAAGATAATTTCGAAAGAAAATTTTCATTTTATTTTGATTATCCTGCAGAAACACAATTGTTAAATGTAAAATCTGAAGCTCACGATATAATATTTGAAAGAATTACACAAGACATTTTTAACGCATCATTAGCAAAATGGTAGACATTAGTATAGACAATTTTAATAATCTTGTGAAAAATCCAAATGACATTAATTTGGATCAAAGTATTTTAATAAAAAAAATAATCAAAAAATATCCATATTTTCAAACAGCACGAATTATTGAACTAATTGGTTTAAAAAAATTTAATAATATTAGGTTCAATAGTGCTTTAAAAACTAGTTCAATCTATTCAACTGACAGAACGGTTTTATATGATATAATAGAACTTAACAAAGTAATTTCTAATAAAACTAAACCTATTCTTTCCTCAGAGAATACCAAAAACTCATTTATTAAGTGGCTTAAAGTAAGTAAACATCTATCAAATAACGAATCATCACAAGAATCGCTTATAGAAAATTTTTTAAAAGTTACTCCAAAGATTAATCCTGAAAAAAACATTTCAAATACTGATTTAGCATCTGATTTTAAACTCACTAAAAAAGAATTTATGACAGAAACTTTAGCTAAAATTTATTTTAAACAAAATAAATTTGAAGAGGCAATAAGAGCTTATGAAATTCTTTCCTTGAAATATCCAGAAAAAATCAGTTTATTTGCAGACCAAATCAAAACTATAAAGAATAGTTTAAAAAATAAAAGTTATGAGTAGTTTTTCAATTTTTTTAATATTAATATTAGTAGTTTCTTTTTTACTTGTGTTGGTAATAATGGTTCAGAACCCAAAAGGTGGCGGATTGTCATCCTCATTTGGCGGGGGAGATTCTCAACAAATAGGTGGAGTAAGAAAAACTACCGATTTTTTAGATAAAAGCACTTGGGTATTAGCTTCTTTATTACTAATTCTTATATTACTTTCTAATATAACACTTGACAGAAACAACGAAAATATTGATTCAAAACTGTTAGATTCTAATAATTTAGAAACGGCAATTCCTGAAGCATTGCCTGATGAAATTCCTCTGGAAATTCCAGTTCAGGAATAATTTTTAACAAACAAAATGTCAGCTTGTCACTGAAAAAAACAATCTTTGATCATTTTGTCATAATAATTACCTTGGCATGATTGCTGTAATTTAACACTAAAAATAAAATTATGAGTAAATTAAACATTAAACCATTAGCTGATAGAGTATTAGTAGAACCTCTTGAGGCAGAAACTAAAACTGCATCTGGAATAATTATCCCAGATACAGCCAAAGAAAAACCTCAAAAAGGAAATATTGTTGCTGTTGGACCTGGAACTAAGGAAAACCCTGTAACAGTTAAAGTTGGAGATTCTGTTTTATATGGAAAATATAGTGGAACAGAGCTTAAACTGGATAGTAAAAATTACTTAATTATGCGAGAATCAGATATTCTTGCAATTGTTTAAAAATTAAAAAATAATAAAATGGCAAAAAAAATACAATTTGATGTTGAAGCAAGAGAAGGCCTTAAAAAAGGAGTTGATGCTTTAGCAAATGCAGTGAAAGTAACTTTAGGACCAAAAGGTCGTAATGTTATTATAGGTAAAGCTTTTGGTGGTCCACAAATCACTAAAGATGGAGTTACCGTTGCTAAGGAAATTGAGTTAGAAGATGCATTAGAAAACATGGGAGCTCAAATGGTGAAAGAAGTTGCTTCAAAAACTAATGATTTAGCTGGTGATGGAACTACTACTGCTACTATTTTAGCGCAAGCGATTGTGAAAGAAGGTTTGAAAAATGTTACTGCAGGAGCAAATCCTATGGATTTGAAAAGAGGAGTCGACAAAGCAGTTGAAGCTATTGTAAAACAGTTAAACAAAAATGCAGAAACTGTTGGGAGTTCTTCTGACAAAATAAAACAAGTAGCCTCAATATCTGCTAATAATGATGAATCAATAGGGTCTTTAATTACTGAAGCATTTGAAAAAGTAGGAAAAGAAGGTGTTATCACTGTTGAAGAAGCTAAAGGAACTGATACTTACGTTGATGTTGTTGAAGGTATGCAGTTCGATAGAGGATATCTTTCTCCATATTTTGTTACAAACTCTGAAAAAATGGAGTCAGACTTAGAATCTCCTTATATTTTATTGTACGATAAAAAAATATCTGCAATGAAAGATTTATTACCCGTATTAGAGCCAGTAGCTCAAAGCGGAAAACCATTACTGGTAATTGCTGAAGACGTTGATGGAGAAGCTCTTGCAACTTTAGTTGTAAATAAATTAAGAGGTTCTTTAAAAATTGCAGCTGTGAAAGCTCCTGGATTTGGAGATAGAAGAAAAGCCATGCTTGAAGACATTGCTATTTTGACTGGTGGAACTGTAATTTCAGAAGATAGAGGATTTACATTAGAAAATACTACAATTGAAATGCTAGGGTCTGCCGAAAGAGTAACTATCGATAAAGATAATACTACTATAGTAAATGGAGCAGGAGTAAAAGAAAATATTGAAGCTAGAGTGAATCAAATTAAGGCTCAGATAGAAACTACAACATCAGATTACGACAAAGAAAAGTTACAAGAAAGATTAGCGAAGTTAGCAGGTGGTGTCGCTGTACTTTATGTTGGTGCTGCATCTGAAGTTGAAATGAAAGAAAAAAAGGATAGAGTTGACGATGCGCTTCACGCAACTAGAGCTGCTGTTGAAGAAGGTATAGTAGCTGGGGGTGGTGTTGCATTATTAAGATCTAGAAAAGTTTTAGAGAAAATAACGAGCGAAAATTTAGACGAAGTTACTGGTATTCAAATTATTTCTAGGGCTATTGAAGCTCCGCTAAGAACAATTGTTGAAAACGCAGGTGGTGAAGGTTCGGTTGTTGTTGCAAAAGTTATGGAGGGGAAAGGTAATTTTGGATATGATGCAAAATCAGAAACTTATGTTGATTTATTGAAAGAAGGTATAATTGATCCTAAAAAAGTAACAAGAATTGCTTTAGAGAATGCTGCATCGGTTGCAGGAATGATTTTAACAACTGAATGTGCTCTTGTTGATATCAAAGAAGATGCTCCGCCGGCAATGCCTCCAATGGGCGGTGGCGGTATGCCAGGAATGATGTAATCACAAACATATAACTGCCCTTTACGGGCAGTTTTTTTTTATGTACGAAAAAGAATATTCAATAATTGAAAAAAAAATAGAGAATCTTAATATGGATGATTCTCTGAGTTTTGTTTGTGAATTTCTGCAAAAAAATATTAAAGGATACGACTGGGTTGGATATTATTTTCACAACGATGAAAATCAATTAGTTCTAAAAACATATTTTGGTTTAAAAACTGATCATACAATCATTCCCTTTGGAAAAGGAATTTGTGGACAAACTGCTGAATCTAATACGCACATGATTGTGGATGATGTTAATAATGAAGAAAATTACATCTCTTGTAATATAAATGTCAAATCTGAAATAGTAGTTCCTTTATTTTCAAATAATATAAATATTGGTCAAATTGATATTGATTCAAACACTCTAAGTAGATTTAAATTAGATGATTTAAAATTTTTAAAAAAAGTAAATATTTTAATTTCAAAAAAAATATAAAATTTTACAAAAACTCTACTTTTTTTTTAAAAAAAAACTACTTTTATA
>Ga0257114_1001640_pt1 | contig 15590 bp, 27 predicted proteins | sample SI112_10mmetaG_FD_190149 | JGI IMG/M metagenome (GOLD analysis project Ga0257114, IMG submission 190149) | Marine microbial communities from Saanich Inlet, British Columbia, Canada - SI112_10m | ecosystem: Environmental > Aquatic > Marine > Inlet | place: Canada: British Columbia | collected...
TAATAAGTATTGGAATAGAACATGGCATGGATTTAGTGCTGGTGTAAATTATAGAGTATTTTAAGGGAAGAGAACAATGGCAAAAGAATTAAACGAAGATACTAGTTTAAATGTGAGTGTAAAAACTCTTGGCGGTATAGCAGCAGCAATAACAACAGTAGTAGGTATGTGGTTTGCGCTTCAAGCAGATATACAAGAAGCGAAAGAGCTACCAGTACCTCCACCTCCAGCAATTACACGTATGGAGTTTGATATGAAAGACCAGTTAGTTCGCCAGACTATTATGACAACACAGGAAGACGTAAAAGAAATAAAAATCCAATTGGATAAATTAAATGATAAAATAGATGCAATGAGGTAATATGAAGTTTTTAAACTACAACATATGTTTATCGTCTAGAACAACATTGATGGTTATATTAGGCGCACTAATAAGTATTACTGCAGTAGCTGCAGTGCTTAAAGTTGATAAAAAGGAATCAATAATAGAAATTTCTCCTGTAGATGCTTGGACACCTACAAAAGAAGATATCGCTTACCAAGATAGCATGTTCAAAATAGTAGAACAGACACAGCAAGATGTAGACACGATCAGAGAAGCTATCGATGTGATAATGTATAAACTCGAAAGAATAGACTACGAAAACGGTACATGGGATAGTATTCGTTACGTCAAAGGTGGTAAAATTGACCAGTCAAGGAGTGAATAATGGAAAAAGATTACGCTGAATGGAAAATGTTTGTTGGTTATATATTATTATTGTTTTTAATGGCTTTTGCAAATAAAGCTAGTGGACAGTCACCTTGTAATGACAATGGTATATGTGTAGTACAATTTAATGCTGGATTTAATGAAGCAAACAAAGTTTCATGGGTTAATGAATTAAATGAGTGCAGTACTAAATTTATAGACATTCAAAAAGATGCAGCAGCTGCAGGTAAGTATAAAATAGTAGTAGTACCAACGATAATTATTTATAGCGAAGGGGAAGAAGTTTCTAGGTTCCAAGCTAATATTATGATGCAGATGGAAGCTACCAAGAAAGAAGTACAGAATAAGATAGATGAAATAATTATGGAGAGTTTTTAATGTGGAAATTATTTAAAGATAAAAACGATATAAATGAAAAAAATATTGTAGGATTTGCATCATTCGTAGTAATGGTGTTATTTGCAGTAGCAGATCTTGTAACAAGCTTTATATTTATAGATGGTGAGTTAGTAATTAACGAAGTAATATACAATTCGTTTGTATGGGTTACACTAGGATGTTTTGGTATTAGTTCATTTGAAAAAGTAAAAGGAAAATAATGGAAAAATTCAGTGACCACGTTAGCTACAAAGAAGGCGTACGTAGCAACACAGCAGATAGACTAGGTTTAGACAATACACCAAATGCAGAACAAAGAAAATGTATGCAAGATATTGCAAGACTATTTTTTGAACCACTAAGAGAATGGGTTGGTGGACCTATAAAAATTAACAGTTTCTTCAGAGGTGAACCTGTTAATACGGCTATAGGAGGAGCTAAGCATTCTCAACACATGAAAGGACAAGCTTTAGATTTAGATGATACATTTGGATATAAAACAAATGCTGAAATGTATCACTACATAAAAGACAATATGGATTTTGACCAGTTGATATGGGAATTTGGTGACAATGAAAATCCTAACTGGATTCATGTAAGCTATGTTACACATAGAGCTAATAGAAAAAAATTGACTGTAGCGTTTAAGAAGAATGGAAGAACGGCATACGAAAATATAGCACACGCATAAGAGGTACACTATGAAATTAAGAAAGATATTAGACGAAACTGTAAATAAGAAAGATGCAGCATACAAGTTAGCAATAGACTACACAGGTAACACAAAGCCTAAGATTACAAAATTTAACAAAAAAGGTATGACAGTATACTATGGATATAAAGTTAACCCAGATGATGTAATTAAATCTTTGGTAGCAATGGAGCCTACTTTAAAAATAAAACATGTAAAATGGAGCTCGATATCTTCAGGAGGTGGAACACATGAATTTATGTTTGAAGGAAAAGTTAAAGGTGCAGACGGAAAGGCTTGTTGGAAAGGGTATAGATACGCAGGGACTGAAAATGGTAAAGACAAATGCGTAAAAGAAGAAAATGAGCTTTTTGTTAAAAAAGAAGACATCGGTTGCTTTACAGAATGGTTAATTGAGGCTGGGAAACACATCTCAGAAGCTGAATATCAGGGTCGTAAAGTTCAACTCAACAAACCCATGCAAGGTGATGGTAATAGTAAGTTTAAGGTATATGTTAAGGATGGAGACAAGGTAAAGAAAGTTAGTTTTGGTGCTAAAGGTATGGTTATTAAGAAAAATAACCCAGCAGCAAGAAAATCATTTAGAGCTAGATTTAATTGTGACAATCCTGGACCTAAAACAAAAGCTAGATATTGGTCGTGTAGAAAGTGGTAAATGTCAAATATTTTTGTTATATTATAATATAAATACACAGGAAAGAAAAAATGATTAAACTGACAAACATATTAAACGAAGGCAAAATAAAAACTATAGATATATGGTTTGAAGATAGCAGAGGAAGATTTTACAGAACAGTAGTTGACGGCAAAAAACGAGTTAAAGGCTGGGATAGCTGGAGAGATGCAGAAGAATCACTTTCCAAATTATTAGGTTGGGATATTGGCTTAAGAAGTATGGACGATAACGAATTAGAAAAGGCAGCCAAGCAATTAAAAAAACAAGGGATAAAGTTGACTTGGGATGACTCAATGGATGTCAGCTAGAAATGATAAAGTTAAAAGACATACTGTCTGAAGGACTTGACAGCAAAGAAATACAAGCTGTTATAGACAGAGTCTATCCTTTGATAATCAAAGACTTAGGTAGGGCAAGAAAAGGTACTCCTAAAATAGAAATCCACAATAACGTGCTGTCATTCAACAGTGGAATAGAAGACTATCCTTCTGATGGACATGAAGGTGACCATGCACAATATGTATGGAAGAAGAATGTTATTGCAGTATTCAAAGTTGCAATGAAATCTGAAAAAGAAGTGATTCAAGCTATACTGCATGAATATACACATGCAACTCAGGACCCAAAGAAAAGAAAGCAATACAGCAAAATGGGATATGCAAATAATCCTTATGAAAAAGCAGCCCATAAAGCAGAAAAGAATTGGAGAAAATACATATGAAACTAAAAAATATGGTAAATGAAGCTTCACAACAATGGCAAGTTAAAGATGCTATTGAATTGCAAAAAGCTCATGAAAAAGTATTACGTGCAGCATCTTCTTTAGACAAAGCAGCACAAAAATTAGCAGCAGCATCTAAAAAACATAGAAATAAACCTAATGCTAAATTGTTTGAAGATGAAGCAAATGCTATGTTTGACGCAGTACAAAAATTCGTGTTGTCTCCGCAATCTGTATTTGGGAAAAACTGGTCGAAGTTTAAAGAATCAGGTATGGCTATATTCGGAAAGCACTGGAACTAATGATTAAATTAAAACAAATACTAAGAGAAGCTAAGATGTTAAGCATTTTTGATTTTGACGATACACTTGTAAAGTCTGACTCGTGGGTATATGTTTTAAGACCAGATGGTACAGAATACAAATTAGATGCTGCAGAATTTGCCGTTCACTCCGGACTTAAGAAAGGAGAAGAATATGACTTTAGAGATTTCGATAGAAAAATAAGAAGTCCTAGACTTATCAAGAAAAATGTTGATTTACTACGCAAACAACTTAAAAAAGGCGGTAGAAAGGTTACGATACTAACAGCAAGAAGACTTGGAGCTCCAATAAATTCTTTCTTTAAAACTATAGGAATACAACCCTATGTTGTCACATTAGGTAGCGGTGACCCACAAAAGAAAGCTGACTATATTGAAAGAGAAATCCAAAAAGGTTACAACCCAATATATTTTATGGATGACAGTCCTAAGAATATAAAAGCGGTAGATGCTCTTAAGAAAAAATATCCACATATCACTATTGTGACCTCATTGGTTAAGTAGTAGTTTGATATTTATATAATAAAAGGGACAATATGATAAATGAGTGTACAATAGCACATACAATTGTTAATAATAAAATTATATTAGCAAAAAATAGAGATAGGTCTTACTCTGCAAGAGTAAAGGTAGTTAGAGAACTTATTAACGATGTCGAGATGGTATATATAGTTGATGAAGATACAGATTGGTCAGAAGGTATGAATAGCTTTGGTACTGCAATTATAAATTCTGCACTTATGGTCAATGCTGATGAGAAAGAAAAGAAATTAGCAAAGAAAAAAGGTAAACCTTCTGAAGATGGCAAGAAAATAAGAAGAGCACTCATGTTTAAGAAAGCTTCTGAATCACTCACATCAATAATGAATTTTACAGGTGATGATAAGCAAGACGTAGGTGTTAAAGGTCACACGTTTATTGCAACTCCTAATAACACATATTCTATAGAAATGACATCAGAACATAAGCCTGTTATAAAAAAGCTTAATAGAAAACAAAATCACGTAAGAACTAATCATGGATACGATTATAAAGATTCAGGGTATACATCAGGTCCTTCTAAAAAATCTTCAGAAATGAGATGGGATTATGCTCAAAAAATGTTATCAAAAGTTAAGACTCCAGATGATGTACTAAACGGACTAAGTGCTTATTATGCAGACAACATGAGAAATAATCCTTATAGAAATGCAGATAAAGTTAAAGGTGCTACTGACAAAGATATATTATCGACAACAGGTCAAATAATGCTTAATGTTACAGACATGGAGATGACACTTAGAATGGACAAAGACAAATCAGAATATTTTGGAGTAGATGATAGAACACCTGACCATTATGAGCCAAAAATAAAGATAAAAGTAGAATATGTTAAAAACCGTAAAGGAGAGTTATAGGATATGGCGTGCTGTAAGAAACGAAAAAGACAAAGATTCATAAGACAGGCTAAAGGATTTATAAAATCACTATTTTTAAATATAAAATCAGGATTTAAGCATGTTAGCAACAAAGATTTTAAAGAAAGAGTAGCAGTTTGTAAAGCTTGTCCGTTTTTAAATTATAAAGAAAACAGATGTGAAGATTGTGGTTGCTATATAAACATTAAAGCAAGGTTAAAAGTTGAGGATTGTCCTCAAGGTTATTGGAGAAAATTAGATGTACATAAAGATTAAAGAAATAAGTAAAGGCGAATATATAATATATTTGATGAGTGAAACAGACCAGCCACTTAAAGCAAAGATAATAAAAGCAAGTTTGGAAGACACAGTATGGGACTAAGACATTCGACTCAAGCAGGACCACCAGGTCAGGGATGTCAATCGCCTGTAAATAATACTGCGTTGCTTGTTACATCAGCAGCTACAGCTGCACAGTCTTCTTACTCTACAGACAATTCAACATATATAAGCAAGGTCACAAACATAAGATGTACTGATGAAGGTGAGCTTAAAACTATTGGAGCAATAATTGCCGATACAGGTATGGTTCTTCCTACAGGAGGTGCAGCTATTAATGTTTTTCCAGAAATTAAAGTTAAAAGACCTAATTGTGAATGTACTATATTGGAAAAATTTAGAGCTAAGCATATATCGTCAGGAACAGTAACTGCAAATGTAAAACGTTTAACATTCGATGATGGTTACCAGGTAAATCTAGGCAAGCTCTATCTTCTATTAAAAGTAGGTACAAATGGACTTGAGTTTGTTACGGTGGAAGATGTTAGTGTTAATGACTATATTGTTTCATGCCAATCACCAGGTAAAACAACTGATATATCATCTGGGTGTACAAAATTAACAGCAAAGGATAACACAACAGCTTTGTCTGCAGGTGAAGTATTTTTCTGTAGACCTGAGACTTCTTACCCTCAAGACACATTTGGAACAAGCGAAATATTATCTGCATTAATGCTAGAAAATGGCGTATACATATTTACGATACCTGTTGGAGGAGCTTACTAATGTCAATATATTCTCCACCTATTTCACCAACACCATTACAGCCACCTGTTGCAAATTCAAACCCAACAATTCCAGAAGATTGGAATTTCTGGTCATGCTATGATTTACATGCTCCAAGAATACTTGGTAGTGATGGACATTTAGCGATATCTCTTGGTGCACACACAGCTATGATTAAGTCGGCGATACTTGGTGATACAAATTTTTGGCTTAGATCGACAGGTGACCCATATATCACAAATTTTGATGCTTTGGCCACTGGTTATGGTGAAGAGTCAGACTTCACTAGGACACCAGAAGTTTCAAATCCATACAATCAGGTAGATTGCCAGACATGTTTTGAAAGCTCAGGTACAGTAGATTCATCTTTTTTAGATAATTTTAAGCAGTCTAAACCAAGCGATAAAACAGGAGGTTATCCACTAAGTGAATCATATGACTATTACAACTTCTTTTACAGTTCAAGTCGAATAGAGTCATACGAAAACAGAATTCCATTAACTGATGGCAGTGATGTGCTAGTTAATGATAGAATCGTATATCTAAATGGAATACACGCAAGATTGATTATGGGAAGTATCGCAAATGATACAAATGATTTTGGTATTGCTCAATACGGAAATGGTACTTTTAGAGGACATTATAATTACTACAGATTCAGTGGCTCGGTAAGACCAAATAATATAACTGCAAACCCATTAATGATGGACCCTATGCATAGTACTAATACAGGTATGTATGAAGAAGTCAATATAGTTAACTATACTGGTTGGCCTAATCTAAAGGTAATATCACCAAATTTTCAATATGATTATTTAGGGGCAGGTTATAACGAAGGTATAGCAGCAAATGTTGCAAGTAACCTAATACCGCAGAACTTATACGGAAGTACTATATACTCATTCGCTTCACAGTCTCAAACATCAGCATCTTTCTGGAACAAAGGTTTATCTACACAACCTGGTTATGCTGGTTCTAGTGGCTCTTATCTTAATATTAGCGGCTTTGAACAAAAATTCTTTCATTCTATATGGTACATAGAAGATACAGCTTCGTTCAATAGATTGTTTACAAGAACTGACAACTTTGGAACATATTCAGGTGTGTGGCCAGCAGCACCTTTATATTTTATGACATCATCATCAGTTACTACTATAAATAATGGAGACTGGATGCCTGAAGGTTTAAGAACCAAAGCTGAATCATTGGCTTTAGCTCTAAATTTTTACGGTCAGTTTTGGGGACCACCTGATACTTCACAAGATTTAAGCCAGACAAGTAGCTTAGACTATTTTGATGGTTCTGGTTTGCAAGGTGAGCATTTTGAAAGAAATGGTTGGGCTAGAGCACCTTATAGTTGGTCTACAGATGCTAATGACAATTTGATATATACATCTTCACTATGTTCAGGTTCAAGAATAGACCACATACACACAGGTTATCTTTCATATATTGTAGGTCATGAAGAAGGTACACCACGGCCATTACCATTCTGGCAGTCAACAGGTTCTGAAGCTATATGGGCAACAAACCCTATGAACTCAGGCAGTGTAAATTGGAGAGGAGCTAGAGGTTACGTAACTTACAGTGGAGAAAACTATCAAAATAAATTTCTACAAAATAATTTTTCAGAATCTGTAAATGGTATAAGATTTGACCACCATAAAGGACATAGATATGACTGGAATCATTGGAAAGTTATAGGTGACACAAACATAACTGCATCATTTGTTACGACAAAAAGCAGATTTGGAATTGCACCAAGTGTTATGTATACTGGAATAGAGTCTAGTTCGGCAGATAACATGCTGCAGTCTTACGGATTTATTACAGGCGCATTAAGTGGAAGTACAGGACCTGAATATTTAGGACTTAGATTTGAGAAAGAGTGGAATCAAGGAAACATGAGAGCTGCAAGCAAACCACCTGCAGGCTATACTGAATATGGCAAACAAGGTATATATCAATATACTCCTTGGATTATTACTTCTGGCAACGCTTCCCATTCCTTAACAAATGTACTTACAATGGATTATTTGAATGCATATTTCGACACTACAAGCTTTTCTTACACTTTGGATGGCTATTTATCGTTAACTGGTATATATAAGGCATTTGCAATGTATAACGGAGAAGCATGTATGGGAGGTACTGATGGTAATCAGTATGGTCTTGCAGACACACATACAGGACATAGCCCTGAAGGCCTTTATGCTCAAGCACATTCTGCTGCAGCAGTACCTGATTTACAACATCAATTTGTAGGTTTGCGTCAATGGACTGATGGTAGTTATAATCAATTAGATTTTTACAGATATACAATGTTTAGTGATACAAATCAGTATTATACAAAAAGATCGACATGTACTTGTACAGAATTATTTAAGTGGAGAGGATTTAGACCAATACACGATGATGAAATATTTGATTTGGAATTTTCAGATGGATATAAGTTTAGTTCTATGGCATATACTAGACTTTTCATGTACAACCCTCAACATGTAAATGAAGGCGCGCCAATTGGAGCGATACCTAACTCTTCGTTATGGCCTCACTCGTTAAGAGCAGTAACTCCTCATGAATTATATCACTATACAGGTTCGGCTTACGTACTACCTGGCGTTGCTAGTTCTAGTGTTGCAACATACGAATTGAATCCAGAAAGAGCATTTATAAAGTGTGCTGATATAATACCAGGAACTACACGCACAAATGGATATGTATATCTTAAAAAAATAACTAGAAGAATCGTTAGACTTGAAGGTCCTGTACATAGGAATAGATATAATAGTGGATTGCAGGATGATAAGTTTAATATGGTCACGCCTCTTTTAGGTACATTGAATACTACTTGTTCTCAAGGAAGTCACCTGGAATCTTACTCATATGCAGCAACTACAGCATATCCTAGAAATCATTTCGGTGCTCAGTATAGTAGTAGTATTATATATGATGGAATGTTAATGCTAGAAAATGGATTATATGTTGGATTTGAAGGTCCTAACTGCTGGTCATATGATGAATATAATCTAGAAGCTAGAAACCCAAGAAATAGAACTCAAGGTGATTGTCACGACCCAGATAATGGACAGTACTATGGAATTAAAATGTACAGAAATCCACTAGGTTTCCCTATGGGAAGTCAAAGAAATACATAAATAATTTTTTTATATCAAAAAGATTTGTTATATTAGTTATTATGAATAACATTATAGAAAACCACATTACATTTGATTACTTGTTTGCAGTTGGCGACACACATGGAAAGAACTTACAGCTAGCTAGTCACCTGTTACCTAATGTACCTAAAGAAAGCAAGAAAGCCATACTTCATGTAGGTGATTTTGGTATGGGTTTTTCTTCTCATGTAGGAGAGATAGATAACATGGCTCACCTTGATAGGAAGTTAAAGAAAGCTAATGTTTGGTTATATGTTATCAGAGGTAACCATGATAACCCTGCATACTTTGACAGTAATAATCTTAAACATCAAGACATTGCTAAATCTGACAATATTATCTTAATACCTGACCATACTATCCTACATCTTCAAACTGTTGAGAATAACAACCTGAGGATATATTGCTTAGGAGGTGCTGTATCAGTTGATAGAACTAATAGAACTCCTAGTAAAGGTTACTGGTGGAATGAGATAGTACCAAGATTAACTGAGAAAGAACTAGAAAAGATACCAAGTGATATTGATATTGTTTTGACACATACTAGACCCAAAGGAGTATTCCCTGTATCTAAGAATAACATATGGGGATGGTTAGAAAGAGACCACAACCTTGAGTATGATTTAAATGAGGAGTTAGGTAGAATATCTGAAGTCTTTGAAGTGCTATACAAGAGGAATCTTAAGGGATTCACTCACCTATATGGTCATTTTCATATGAGTAATGTAGATTTTATAGGCAATGTAAAACACCAGTTACTAAACATAGATGAATTAATAGAAGTTAAACTAAAACAATAGATGTGAGTAAAGAAATAACAAAATACTGGGAAGAAACCTGCATAGACTTTGGTAAGTATGTGCAACAACGGCATAGATATATGGAACCTAAAGAACTATGGATTGAATACCAAAACAAGATGGCTAAAGATGTTGAGGAAATCTTAGATGAGGCTGATAGGTTTGAAAAAGATATGGAAAAAGCATACAAAAAAGCATTAAAAGTAATCGATAGCTGCAAAACAGCTGCACATGTAAAGTGCGCATATAACTATTCTTATAATTTTTGGAAGCTTTATGCAAATGAGGCAGGCTGTACAAAGTTATATAAGAAACTACAATCAAAGTGTAAAACAAGAGGGAGAATAATAAATGGTTGAATACTGGACAACTGATAGTACATTCGATTGTGAATGGCACTATTCTTATTTAGAATCATTATAAATTAGCATATTTTACAAAAATAATCGCTGAAAAGTTTTTATATGTCGTTTATTTAGCGTATATTAGTAGTATACTAATCAACTAAATTAAAATAGAACAAATATGAAATTTTACACTAACAAAGACCTACAAGCCTCAGGAAATCTAGAAGGAACAGCTACTATCAAAATAAATGAAGATATAATAGGTAAATACTCAGGAGAGGTTATCAAGAAAGGCAGCGAAGTAGTTGTATCAGGTGTCCAATACAGATCTTTGATGTCGGTTTTAGAAGATGGTAATTGTACTTTGGATTTGGTAGTTAATTACGGCACCGATAGCGTAGACCAATTCAAGCTATTATATCTTATGGAAGAAACAAATTTTGAAGTACAAAGTTTCAATTGCTAATGAGAAAATTTAAACACAATCTAAAAACGGCCTTTGCTATTGCCTGGCTAATAGGTGCAGCAATTACTTATATATTAACATTCAAATTGTTAATAACTTTTTGAAAATAGTTGCAAAATACCTTTCATATCCCAATAAAATAGCGTATATTTATAGTATAAATAAAAACAAATCATAAAAATGAACAAATTTAAAAACAACACCTCAAGCTTCTGGTTGGATGACGAAGTTGGTTATGACGTACTTACAGGAGAAGCAATCAAACCTGGTAAGGATTACGTAAAAATGGCTGCAACAAAAAGAGCTATTGCAAATTTTGTTAGTATCGTTACAGGACAATCAATACCTGTTACATACAGCTCAAAAGATGAAAGCTATACTGACGGTAAGCAAGTTGTAATATCCAGCAACATCAAGGATAAAGACTTCGACCCAACAGTTGGACTTGCTCTTCACGAAGGCTCACACATTAAGCTTACAGACTTCTCTGTTCTTAAAGACTTAATCAATTCTCATGACAAGATACCTGGAAACATTATGAATAGTATAAAAAACAAATACTTTTCAGGTGCAGAAGAAGATGAACTATGGTCAACTCATAACTACATCAGGAACTCTGTTAAATCACTGTTAAACTATGTAGAAGATAGAAGAATCGATAGTTACATATACAAAACAGCTCCAGGATATCAAGGTTATTACCAAGCTATGTATAACAAATACTTTAATGCAAAAATAGTTGACAAAGGATTACAATCATCAGAAATGCGTAATTTAGATTGGGATTCTTACATGTTTAGGATTATCAATCTAACAAATTCAAATCGTGACTTAAATGCTTTACCTGGTCTTAATAAAATATGGAAATTATTGGATTTAAGAAATGTAGATAGATTAAAATCAACTAACGACTCATTGCAACTTGCATATGAAATATTCGAAATTGTTGAATCTAACTTACCAACTCCTCAGGAACAAGAAAAAAAGCAAAAAGAAACAAAAGGTGGTAAAGAATCAGATAAACCAAAACAAGGCAATGAAATGCCATTATCACAAAAAGGACAATTAAGAAAAGCAGCTCACAAACAAAGACAGTTTAATGATAACGACGTTCAGAAAAGAACAATGTCTAAATCAGATAAGAAAAGAGTTCAGGCAATACAGGAATCTGGCTCTGAAATTAAAACTGTTGGTGCTGGTATTCCTAAAAACTATTATACTCCTAAAGGAAATGGAGTTAAATGTCTGGTTGTAAAAAATGTAACAGATAACTTAATAGAGACTGGAATGTATGATACAGTTTCAAAAGGTTACCACTGGAGGTCAAGCTCAAACAACGAAGCTGTTATTGCTGGTATCAAATTAGGTACTATGCTAGGTAGAAAATTACAAATAAGAAATGACTCCAACTCATTAACATATAACAGGTTAAGGAAAGGAAGACTAGACAAAAGAATGATTGCTTCACTAGGATATGGCAACGAACAGGTATTCAATCAGATATTTGTAGACAAATTCAATCCTGCTATCGTACATATCTCAATAGATGCTTCAGGTTCTATGTCAGGTGACAAATGGTTTCAATCTCAAACATCAGCAATTGCAATTGCAAAAGCTGCATCAATGGTACAAAACTTAGATGTTGTAATATCATACAGATCTACGGAACAAATAGGTTCAGAAAACTTACCGGCTATATTTATTGCTTATGATTCTAGGAAAGATAAGATAACAAAAATTACAAAACAGTTTCAATACATCAACTGTCCTGGTACTACGCCGGAAGGATTATGCTTTGAAGCAATAGAAAAACTAATCACTGATGGTAACAACGGAATTGACAGTTACTTCATAAACTTTTCTGACGGTGAACCATACTTTGAAAATGCAGATATCAATTACTACGGATTATCTGCTCAGCAACATACAAGAAAACAAGTTGACAGTATGGCTTCAAGAGGTATAAAAATACTAAGCTTCTTTATTACTGGTAACTATTCATCAGACATTGAAAACTTCAAAAAAATGTATGGTAATACAGCAGAAAATATTAACGTAACAAAGCTTACAGATTTAACTAGAAGTTTAAACAAAACATTCGCAACAAAATAATAAAATTATGAAAATACAAATTTGGATTAAAAAAGAAGAAGCAATCAGTGGTAACATTACAAAGTACTACACAACAGAACCTGTAACAAATTTAAAAGACCCTGATAAATACAGAACAGAATACGTTCAGGTATCTATAACACAAGATATGTTTGCTGAGTTAGAAGATAGAGCTGTACCACGGTATAAGCTTATGAACAACGAACCAAAAGATGATGAATGGTACGTAAATCAATACAATCGAAATAGATTACATTCAGACCAGATAGATAACAAAAGCCAAATTGAATCATCAAACAAAGAGTAATATGAATATAGAAAAAAGACAACAAGAATTTCATAAAATGAAAAAGCTTGTACAGAAAAAGTTTAAAGGTGCAAAAATCGTAATTACAGGTGGTAGGTATACCATACAGGCAAATGGCAAAAATGTTGTTAACTCTGAATGGCCTGATTTACAGTTTGCAGATTCTGTATATGACGCATACAAAAACGCATTTACATCAGAATTTTGGACTAGACAGTATAATAAAAAGCCTAAAAAAGTTAGAGCATCGATTGTTAATATGGTTGGTGATGATACTAACATGCCAGACAATAAACCTACAATTGATAGAAAGTCTGAACCTAAGATAAAGATTGATGAAGAGATATTTGATGAGGTTGACTACTCAGTTGACAGAATGGAAGACTGGGGATAATGAATAGACTAATACATCAATTATATTACGATAATAAAATAACGTTAGAAGTTTGTGATATGTTATTAAATCAATTAAGCAAGAGTAAAGAACGTAGAAGATATTACTAAATGAAACCGTTAAAACCAAAAGTAAAAAGAACACGTAAAGGATATATAGTACTAGAGTCTGATATAAGAGACGCTATGGAAAAGACGCGTTCTAATCTTTCAGCGGCTAAATATTTAGGGATATCATATAACACGTATAAGAAATGGGCAGAGGCTTATACTGATAGTGAAACAGGTAAAACATTGCTTGAATTACATTCAGCATGGGACTATGAAACGAATACAATAAAAACCTATATACCTAGAGGTAAATCAAGAAAGCTAAACAAAGGTAGACATAAGCAAAAATTGGAAGACGTATTAGATGGCAAATATGAAAAGTATCCACTTAGCAATCTAAAAGATAGACTATTCCATGCAGGCTTAAAACCAAATCACTGTGAGTCATGTGGGTTTAATCATGCTAGAGTTATAGACGGTAAGATGCCTTTGTTGTTATCACAAAAAGACGGAAACAGAGAAAATTACGATATAGATAACCTTGAAATACTTTGCTATAATTGCTATTATTTAATATCAGGCAACGTATTTGGTAGAGACAAAAGGTTACCAAAAGACTGGCTTAAAAAGCTTGGCAAAGGATATGAAGGTATAAAAGTAGATGATGATGGTTATCCTATAAATCTTAAGGAGTTTGATAAGGTAGATATAGACCCAGACAAAATAGATAATGATATAGTATTGCCTTCAGGAAGTCCTCTTACGTATAGGGATATATTTGAAGAGGTAAAGAAGAGAGAAGTAGAAGAAGATAAGCAGACACACTATTTAAAAAATAAAGAGGAGAAATCATGATAAAAGGAATAAGAATAATAGAGGTACCATTGTACCTATTAACAATAGCTGTAGGTGTATATAGCGAAGGCAATACAGGAATGGCAATTGTACTAGCAGCTGCATCAATAGCTAGACTAGTGGTAAACACAATAACAGATGAATTTAATTTTAAGAGATAACAAATGGCAAAAATGAGAAAAGTAGCTGGAGTTAAAGTAAAAGAACTTAACAAACCAGTAAGAATGGAAGTAGTTACAAAAGTACCAGCAAAATGGATGTTAACTGATATGGAGACAAATCAAACATATATAGGGACAGGCAAGAAAAAGATTGGAGAACAATGGAGAGAGATTGGACCTAAAAGACATGACTGGCTACAAGGAAGAACAGAAAAGCAGTATACTGATAGTATGACAATTGTTGCATTTGCAGCACTAGGTATATTCACAACTATACTAGCTTTAACTATATACAATCAATTATTATCAATCATATAAAAAGGAAAACAGTTATGAAAAAAGAATACAAGGTAGCAAGCGGGTGGCGCACCCACTCTCTTTCACACGATTCGAGGCGCGGGGCAGTCTCAATAGTACATGATGGAAAGGTATACGATAACGTACATAATCCTATTGCGTACGCAAAGCGTATATTCGCAGTAAATAAAGATGCAAACGTATACGTAAGATTTGGACCAGACCAGCAGTATCCAATACACAATGGTGAACAAATAAAGATAGAGTTCCCATGGAGTTAATTATAGGAATACTATTAGGAATTGCGATTGGTATGTATATCGCATCTCAAATTGAAAAGGGCATAGAGAATAGTATAGAAGAGAATATTGCCAAATTAGAGAAAGACCAGTACGGAGGTAAAACAAAGAGTGGAGGCTTATATCCGGTAGGACCAGAACATGGAGGTAAAAAGCGCAAGAAAAGAACACTCAACGAATTAAGACAAGTTAAAACATATGGGTATAAAAGACGTGATTAAGCTAGCCAAAGACAATCTATATATCAGCATCGTAATAGTAATGGCTATATTAAAGATAGCAGGGATAATAGATATAGGATGGATATGGGTCTTATTACCTATATGGTGGTGGTGGCCAA
>Ga0257114_1001646_pt1 | contig 15549 bp, 19 predicted proteins | sample SI112_10mmetaG_FD_190149 | JGI IMG/M metagenome (GOLD analysis project Ga0257114, IMG submission 190149) | Marine microbial communities from Saanich Inlet, British Columbia, Canada - SI112_10m | ecosystem: Environmental > Aquatic > Marine > Inlet | place: Canada: British Columbia | collected...
CCTTTTCCTTATATTTATAAGATTTTTATACTATCTTTGGAAACAGATTGTCGGAACAGAAGAGTTTAATATCTTCTGGAGGAAGACCTAGTTTTTCCATTACTGCTGGTGTATGAGGGTTTTGTTGTTGGTGTTCACAGTAATAATTCTGTGCTTTTATCACATCTTCTTTGTTACTATCACCATTATACTTACCAATTCGCTTTAAATACTGTTGTAAGTTACCTAATGCAATGTCACATATTTCATTCAATTCATCTAATTCTTTTACATTACCAGCTGCAATCATACCACCACTAAAAATAGCCTTTGCCCAATCTGGTAGAGGTCTGTCTTTACTAGGTTTAAAAGGTTCTACTTCTTTGATAAACCAGTTAGTCAATTCATGGTTCTTTTGTAGTAAAGGACTAAAATCGTGAAACGCACCAGTTACTTTACTCTTACCTGCAATGATATCGAAACCATATATTGGTCCACCATTTGTCAATTCTGGAAATAAACATACATGCATCATCCATAATTTCTTACTATCTCTAACATCAACTACATCTACATGAGCTCTTCTAACATCTTTGTTTTTCCAGGTTCTATTTACCCATCCAAATTCTTCGTTATTAAATCTTTCCATGCCTTCTTCTTTGTATTCTTCAGCATGTTCGTCTAACATGGCAATCATGTCGTTACTTAATCTAACTAGTCTTTCCCAAATCATTCATTTCTCCAAATAGTTTTGTTGCATATTCAAAACATAATTTTGCTTCAGGTAGGACTGTATGCTCATATATGTTTAAGTATGTGTTAATTTTCTCTTTGATAATATCTCCGTACTTCATCTCTTCAGGTGTAAAAAAGTAATATTCATTAAGGCCTGGTGTTTTTCTTCTTATCATCTGACCGCCTCTTAAATCACCCATATGTCTAACATAGATATGTGCATACAATGACTGTGCGTCTTCTTTAATTTTTTCCATATGTTTCATATAGTCAATTGTACTATCAGTTAATGCTGGCGCTTCATCTAAAGTCCATAAATGGTTATAATCTTTTCTTATTCTATCAGCTCTAGGTAAATTAGGCGTGTCAACAAACAAAGAGTTTTCTCTTGCTCTATCTTCTAATGCACGATAGCAATGATATTGATTGTAAAGATATGTGGCATATAACCAATGGTCTATATTACCTGACATCAATACACCTACAAACTCTTTTCTTTCAGCGTTCTGGTGTTGTTCTTTTGTTAATTCTTTTATATCTAACATTATTGCCACCTTGGTCCGTTATAAAATAAAGTTATTGAGTGTCTTTTACCTTTTGTAACAGGTGTAACTTTATGTACTTGGTCCGATTTAAAAATAATCATATTTCCTGGAGTATCTAACTCAGGCACATGTCTTTCTCCGTTACCTGAAAACAAATAAAATTTACCACCCTCATATTCTTCCAATGAAGCATTAATCAAAACTGTTAATTTTATATCACAAATATATTTATTAGAGTGGTCTTTATGCCAACTATATTCACCACTTTGTTCACTATTATATTCATTGAGTATTATATCATTAGCATCATATTGTGGCCATATATTATAACCTATGTACTCCTGATTATGTTTTAATACATTTTGGTCTATAGGGTGCATATAATTTCTTAAAAATCCCCAATTAGTTAATGTGACATTTGATGTTTTAGTTACACCTTTTGCTGGCGTGTCATTATTACTATTACTATTTTCTTTAAAAATTTTATGTAATTCTTTTAATTGTTCTTGTGAATATACATTTTCGTAATAATAGTAATCATATATTTGATGTTTTAAGTTAATTTCCATTTTTCACCTTACATATAATTCATGTTAATATTTACTCTACATTTTGCATCCGTACAAGTTGTGCTATTGTGAGGTATACTGGAATCAAACAATAGTATTCGGTTAGGCACACTTTCTATTGTTGTACCGTCTTGTAATACAGTTAATCCATTATTTGCATTAAGATATAAAATAGCACCTTTATGTTTAAATTCCATATCTTTATGAAGTCCGTGATATATTAATTCGTTTGTTCTAGGATAAAGATTTGCTTTTATTCTCATCATAGATTTAACGCCTAAAACTTTACTATCTAATAAAGGAATTAAAAGGTCAAAGTATTCTGACCAAGGTTTTTGATGTTTATAAAAAGTATGTGTAAAGTAAAAATCAGGATCCGGTTGTCCTTTCAAAGCTACAGCGTCAGCATAAAACCAAGGAAAACTATCACCCATTATTATTGATTGTAATTTATTAAAATAATCTTCTGGTAAAGCATTATCTATAATTTTATAATCAGTCATTTTCAATCCTTATATTTGTAACAATACTTATCCTAGGTTTTGTTGTGTTTGTTTGTCTAGGTATTGCGTGTGGTAATAGACCACTAAAAATAATCATTTCATCTTCTACAGGTAAATAATCATAATGTTCAAACATATATGAGTTATCTTCTTCTTTATTATTTATCTTATCATAAAAACTAGGTAATAAATGTTTAACAAAAGGACCATAATCATTTGTATTAAACAATCTAATACCTGTGTGTTGATTTGGGTCAAATTGTAGATAGTGTACACAACTAAACCCAAAGTCTGGTAAATGTCTATGCGACTTCATATACTGACTATTTCCAACACAAGTATAATTTGCTATATCAAATTTATATTTTATCTCTTTAACAAGTTTTATTTTTTCATCAAAGAAGTTTTTGATAATCTTTGAATATAATGGTGTTAATATTTCATCATATATTTCTACAGAATGATTAAATTTATTGTTATTCCAATCACCGTAAGAATGATGTATATTACTGTCATTATCCCAAACATTTCTTTCTTTATCTATCTCATAATTTTCTAATATATGATTTATTACTTTTTCTTTATCATAAGATTGTTTGTCTATATGATATGAATGAATTGGACTTCCAAATAATATCTTTTTATTCATAGATATTATCCTTTAAAAATTTATACAATGAAGGCAAATGTTGTACCGTATTATTCCAATCATCTTTTCTCATATTCAATCTGTTAATAGGTTGTTCCCACTCTTTAGATAATTCTTCTTTTGTTTTTTGTTGATACAAACAAATAGTTTCATAATCAGTAGGCGACCAATTCATACCAGTTGCAATACAATGAAACCCACCATTTTCTGGAAAATGATAATCTTTATCTCTATTAATAGCAGCATCAACAAAACCATTTGTTAGATTTCTTTTTAGATTGATTAAATCATTTGACCATTCTTTATTAAAATTATCTTTCCAATATTTTGTATCTGTTCTTTGCGACATAGAATAATGCATAGCCACAAATTCAGCAAAATCTCTAAACAATCTTTTACATTGATAAGTGTAGTTATCTTTATCCCATTGAGATATTTCACCTCTATTTAATGTTCTAACTAATCTCATTAAAAATTCGTGTACAGTAAATAGACCATTACTTTCTAACGGTTCTATAAATCCAGCAGATAATCCAATAGCGGCCACATTTTTCACAAACAATCTATTATGAATGCCCACTCTCATTTTTAGTTTTTTAAATTCTAAATCATCTCTACCCAAGTGTTCTTTAAATTCTTCTAATGCTTCTTCATCACTAATATATTTGTCTGAATAAACATATCCAGTACCAATTCTACTCCACAATGGAATATTCCAAACCCAACCATTGCCTAATGCCGTACAATTTGTAAAAGCTTGCAATTCTTCTTCTTTATTCTCATAAGGTATTCTAGTTGCCCATGCTGAATTATTAGGCAACATATCAGAATAACTTTCAAAAGGTTCTTCTAAGGTTTCACCTAATAGTAAAGATTTAAAACCGGTACAATCAATAAACAAATCAGCAGTATGTTTATTATTTAAAGATTTAATACCATTATCATTTTTTTCAATACTAGTAACATCTTCCTTAATATGTTTTACACCTTTTGGTAAACAGTAATGGTCTCTTAACCAAAGGCCAAATTTAGTTGCGTCAAAATGATATGCTGTATGTTTATCAAAGTCAAAAGGTATAATTTGTGGGTTGTTATAATCAATTTTATTGTTGTTAACTAATGCCATTTGTGGAAAATGACAAGTAGCATAATCTGAATTATCTAATTCTGGATTTAAAAATTTCTTAAACCACCAGTCATTTAAACCAGCAGAATTGCCGTCTGTGTGTGGTTCACCAAATGGATAATGAAAAGATGTTCCTTTTTTACCAAAGTCTGTAAATTTAATACTTAATTTATAACTGCCATCTGTATGTTTTAAAAAATCTTTATCATCAATCTCTAAATATTTTGTCCAGAATTTTATACCACCGATTGTGCTTTCTCCAACACCTACAATTGGTATATTAGGACTTTCAATTAGTGTAATATCTTTATTAGGAAAAGTTTTTATCAAAGTGGCAGCTGTCATCCAACCAGCAGAACCACCGCCAACAATAATTATCTTATTCATTTTTGTTTATACCTATATTAAAAGATATTGATATTCTATCTTCTTCACTTTTATTTTGTTCTACACCATGTTTTAACCAACTAGGAAAAAGATAAAGCCTTTTTGGTTGAGCAGTCAGATATTGTATAGGGGCATTATTAGAATTAAACTCTTCCCAATATTCTTTCTTCCAATCATACTCTATACAATCACTAGGATGTACAAACCATATTCTACCACAATTTTCTGGAGTTTTTATATAAAAAACACCTGATAAAAATGAATTAGGATGTACATGTGGAATATTGTAAGCACCTTTAGGACTAATATTAATCCACATATTTTGTAATTGTGTATAATAGTCTTTTTTGCTGTTTAAATTTTCAAAATAAGTTTGAGCTGCATTACAAATTGTTTGAGCAGTATCACTTAATATATTAGGAAATATTAAATCATTTGATTGCCAACCATCTCTATTTGAGAAGTTTCTTCCTTTTTGTTCAGACATTAATTTATAACTATCTTTTTCAATTAATTCTAAATCTAAATCTAAATCTGTCGAAGCAATCTTAGAAGAAAAATAATTTTCTATATTTAATTGTTTTGTACTCATAATATTAAATCTTTTTGTGTTTAAACCAAGTAGGTAATCCTATATGTGGTCTGTAATCAAAAATATTATCGCTTTTAAATTCTGAATTTACATCATTGTAATGTAAAAATACTTGAACGCAATGAGAACCTTCAAATTTTTCTCTCCAATGTTCTAAATCACAACCTCTATAAACTAACATATCTCCTGGTTTTAAGATAATTTTTTGTCCTTTTGTATCGCCTGGTGTGTAACCTTTTTCATCAACTACACCAATATTTTTATTTGGTTCTATAAAAATTGGCCATTCATCACCACCTAAATTCATTGTTGTTGATATTTCACATGAAGGCCTATCTTTATGTTTTTCTAACACATCACCATTTTTATAAACTCTTGCATATGAATAAGTTTCTGTTAAATTTAATTTTGTTAATTCTTCCATTATTGGTTTCACTCTTAATAATAGTGTTTCCATTGCTGTATCACCATAACAAGAATAAGTATTAGGTACTTGGCCATCATTATAAACTCCCCATTCTTCAGTTTGAGGTGACAACCATTTAAAATGGTTCATTGTATCACAACATTGTTTTTTTAATAAAAAATAATTATAAACAAAGGTTGCTAATTCGTTACTTATAGCTTCTCTTATTACTATAAAACTTTTTTCTTTAAACTCATTCATAATTGTACCATCCTGTTATAATATATTTGTCTTCTTTAGGAGCAACCAACCCTTTATGCATGTGAGTCCATGCAGCTGGCCAAAATGATAAACTACCTTGTATAGGTCTTATTGTGTGGTCAAAATGAGAAAACCAAGTGCCACCAAAATCTTCAATAGTGTTTAAATTAATTTGCCATGCTATAACTCTTTTAAAACCTTCTTTGTCTGAAGAAACACCATGCTCACAATGTTCAATTGAATAAGATTGACCTGGAGTGTATTTCATCAATTGACATGTTTTAAATATTTGCCAAGGTCCTATGTTTGTAGATATTAATGGATATTGTTTTTTATAATAAGATAAACCCTCATCTATTTTATCAATAAAATTTATTTTAAATACATCTAAACTTATTTCAGTATTATCTAATCTGTTATCCTGTCCTTGAAATCCTTTTTCATGTAATTGTGGATTGTTTTCAAAATAATGTATCATATCATCACACCATTTTTTACTAAAATGATTATTTAAAGTTAATATAAAATTCACTTATTTTTCCAATACAGTAATTTTTTTAGGTATAGCTGCTATATTAAAATGTATAAATCTAAAATCGTCTAATCCATTATCGACAGTAAATTGATGTGGTAAATAACTATTAAACCAAACTAAAGTACCTGGTTTGGCGTTTACATAGATTTTATCTTGTCCTAAAGAATGACTTTCCATATCTTTCATAGGCAATTTAGTCATTTGTGCAGCCGGCCTAGGGTCGTGAAAGACCGTTTTTGATGTTCTATCGGAACATCTTAAAAAATAAAAACCTGATATATGACTATTATAATGAATGTGTGTATCATGGTGACCGCCTTTAGGAAAATCTTGTACCCAAAATTCAGATATTGCCATGTCTAAAGATGACATATCAAATCCTTGTTTATCTAATATTTTATATGAATTTTGTACAATATAATCACGCAACTCCTCGACTTCAGGATCCATTGCAATCATACCAGAATGATTTGGCCAGGCAAAGTCTTTTACTTTATCAAAATCTTCACCTAATTGTTTTTTTCTTTTGTTCATTTCATTATTAAATGAAACGCTATCTTTGGATTCTTGTAAATGTTTATCACAAGCTTTGTCTATCTTTTCAACCCACTCTGGTTTATTTTCAAAATAAATCGGAGAGGCAAAATGTAATTCTTCAATCATTATTTAATACTCCTATCACACTATTTATACACTATTTAAAAGGGGGTCCACAACTCCATAAAACCAAAGAATATCTAGTACCTTTAGTGACTGGTGTAACTCTATGCCAAACAAAACTAGGAAAAATAATTACAGAACCTTGAGGTCTAATTTCTGTGCATAAATTTTTTGATGATTTTGTAAATTCATAATCTGTTCTATTTCTAAAATCAAATTCTAAATTACCACCTTCATATTCATTAGGGTCATTTAAAGAAACCGTCATTGATAGTTTTCTAATTTTACCTATTAAATCTTTACCTTTTTCATCTTTATATGGCTCAGAATAACTATCAGAATGCCAACCATAAAACTGGCCTTCATTGTATTTTGTAAATTGACATTTTTCTGAAAAATCCCAATCAAAATTCCAACCAGCATTTATATTAGCTTGATGAACATAAGGTTGTATTTCTTTATAAATCCAATTTTCATCTAACCAAGCAACATTTGATTTTCTTTTATTCTCTATTTTTTTCTTTTCATCATCAGAAACTTCATCTGGTTCAGTTGCACCACCAGTTAAAGCCATTCTTGTTGTTTGAGAATTTCCATACTGTATGATTTCTTCACACAATCTTTTAGGTAAAGCTGATTTAAAGTACCAGTAATAATATTTTAAATTCATTCATAACTCACTTTGAAAAATATTTAAACACAATATAATTTACATCATTATTATTGTTGTTAGTCATTAATTTAAATCTTAAATCTCCATTAAAAATTTTATATTGATTTTTAGATATATCAATTTTCCATAATCTTTTTTTATCTCTATGGTCAGAATATTCAATTACTAAATCTATAGGAGTTTCTGTATTACTTAAACAATATATACAGATATAGTCTGGAGAATTTAATACATCATAATCATCAAAGTGAGTATGCCACTCTATTGATTGGCCTTTAGGTTGATTAAGAGCATAAACGGAATCCTTTTGATTTAAATACAACGGTTCATTAAAATCACTTTGATAATGGTCGACTAAATAAGTGTTTGCTCTTTCAAGGCCTTGTATGAAATTTATTTTATGATATAAATTTCTGACATTAAAAATATCATCTGATACTTTTTCTTTTTGTATTGATTGTTCTATTTGTGATATATCTACTTTGGCAATTTTATTAATTTCGCCGTAGATTAGTTTAGTTTCCGACAGTAATATTTTTTGCATAATAACTCCATAATATAATACTATTTAGGCGACTTTTATATAGTATCCCAAGCACTAGTGCTAGGATTCCAAACATGTGTCATATCGTTCATATCAGCAGATGTTTTACTTCCTAACCATCTACTATTACTATCGTCCCAAATTACAAAATATTGTTTTGCATTAGGTGGTGTACCTTCGTATCTTTTTTGAGCTTCTGTGGGTTCTGCAACTGAGGCTTCATAATGACCAGTTGTTGTACTCAAAGTCCAAGAAGAAAAAGGTTTAGAACTTTCTTTAAAAATATCTAAATCTTCGTCATAAGTAAAACCAATAGCACCATAGTTAGCTCTAAAAGCCTTACTTTGGTCAGCACTTGCAAGATATTCATAAGTGCCATCCTCATTGTTTTGCTCTGTATAGTGAACACCTTTACGAGTATTAAAAGATGATTGTTTCCATAAAGGCCAACCAGTAGTTTCTTCTAACCAATTAATACCAACCTGTTCGTCTTCAACATTGCTGGCATTTAATAACTTAGTATCATCAACCACAATTGTTGCGATTACTCTACCATTAATACCTAATTTTGAAAAATGTGCCATTTGTTATCCTTTATTGAAACTTATATCTTACTACTACTATACCTGAACCGCCAGAACCACCTGATTGAGGACATTGACCGCCTCCGCCGCCACCGCCTCCAGTGTTTGCTGTTCCGCTTTCTCCGCCGGAACCTGAACCTGCGCCAGAACCTCCGCCACCGCCTCGGCCTCCGCCACCAGAACCGCCAGCACCGCCGTTTGCGTTATTTAATTGACCACAGCCTCCGCCACCGCCACCTGCGTAAGTTACGGATGAACCTGTAATTGAATTTGCTGTACCACTACCACCGTTTCCTCCGGATTCACCAGAGTATGCAAGACCTGATTGACCTGCACCACCGCCGCCACCGCCTCCGCCTGGATTTGGAGAACCTGGATGACCTGGATTACCTTGAGATGGACTTACTGGTGGAGTATTTCCTGTACCACCGCCGTGGCCGTGTTGAGAACCTCCGCCACCTGAACCACCTGGTCCGTTTGAATTACCTTGATTACAAGATGGTGAACCACCACCACCTGTTGATGTAATTGTTGATAAAACTGAATTACTTCCTCTTTGACCTGGATTAGAAGCACCGCCTCCTCCGCCTACAGTAACCGTATATGCTTGAGCAGCTACAGATAAACCGCCAGTTGCTGGAGAAGGATAGTTAGTACGGAAGCCACCGGCTCCGCCGCCTCCACCATTATCAGCACCTGTACCACCGCCACCGGCAACAACTAGATATTCAACTGAATTTGAACCACCACAGTTACCAGCACAAGAAACCGTAAAGGTTCCAGAACTTGTAAATGTGTGGACTTTATAATCACCTTGTGTTGCTGTTGTATCACCGCCAGAAGCAGTTACGAATAAATTGTTAGTCCTTGTAATTGTGAATTGTCTAGTAATTGCTTGTCCAGTTGTAGCAGCTGAAACTGTAAATGTAGATGTACCTGCTGATAGTGTACCTGCTGTTCCTGTAATTGCACCTGCTGATGATAAAGATAATCCGTCTGGTAAAGAACCTGCTGAAATTGAATAAGTAATTGCATCACCATCGGGGTCTGTTGCTGTAACTGCACTTAAAGTAGGGTCAACATCACCTGTATTTACCGAACCAATACTACCGGCAGATGTATTAAATGAGTGAACTCTATCTAATATTAAACCGGATTCTAGTTGACCAAATAAGTTTGAAGGATTAGTAACTCTTACAGTATATGGCGATTTAGCAGCTGTCATAGATGCTAAAGTATCAGCATCTACATCTCCACTATCATTTACTGTTACACTTGTTGCTGTAAATACTGTACCGTCAACTGTAGAACGGAAAGTAACAGTAGGGGTAGTTAATGTTGAAAATCCTACACCACTAATAGCAATTGTTGTAAGTGTAGAACCATCAGGTTCTACTAAAGTAGGCGTTATACTATTTACAACCGGTGGAGCATCAATAGCCTTCCAGTCATTACCGTCATAATATTCAGCAAGGTTAGTGGTACTATTAAATCTTATTTTACCGGCTTCACTTCCTACTCTTTGAGCAGTTGTACCATTAGGTAATTTAATACCGTCTGTGCCTGTAAATTTTCTATTCTTACCTGTAATATCTCTACTATTTGCCATTTTGTTCCTCTATAACACTATTTATAATGTTTATTATAGTACCTCAATTAGTTTCCAACCGTGAGTTGCGCCTGTGTAAACAAGTCCTATTGCACTATCTTCGGTTGATACAACTAAATCTGCTGTTGCACCATTAATTTTTAAACTGTTTCTACCAATTGTTAAGTTGTTTGTATCGAATGTAGAAGCTAAATCTATAAATCTTACTTGGTCACCAACTTGTGGTGAAGCAGGTAAATTTGCTGTTTGAGCACCTGCTGTAGTATCTATAAAATATCTGTCATTAGCTGCGACATTTAAAGCAGTTGAACCATCAGCAGTATGTGTTTGCCATGGATTACCACCACCTAAACCTGTCCATTGTGTTCCGTTATATCCTTCCCATGTTATTAGAGAAGAGTTATATCGAATACCACCTGTAAATAGACTGCCACCTGTTGGTCTTTCAGCCGTAGTACCTGTTGGTGGTACTAAATGGCCTGTTCCCATTTTATCTCTTGTTAGATGACCTTTTACAGCTCTTTCAGTAGGCACGGCAGTATTACTATCGTTTGCTAATGTTTCGTCTGTACTAAATTCGTTAATTGTTGCACCTAACTCAGCACCAATAGAACCAAGTTGTAATTCGTTTAGACCAGAAAGGTCAAATGCGTCTGCGTTTAGGGTTGCAATACCAGTCGCCTGTTGAATTCTGAATAAATCACCAACTCTAAAGTCACCGTCTTGGTCAGTTGATGAGAAGTAAACACGACCACCATTTGTTTCAGAAACTTCATCTGCTTGGTCAGCAGGTTGAGATGGACCACCTGGATAATTTGATGTTGTAAAGTCACCAGTACCAATATTTAGGAAGTCGTGACCTGTTAATCGAATGTTTGAAAAGCTTTGTGTAATATCACCTTCTTCATTATCACCAATTGCTCTACCAGTTGTTACACTTTCTGTAAATCTTACTGTCGCTTGTTGATTAGATGTATTTGTTTCTGAAACTGCTGATACTCTGTAATATTTGGCAGTATCTCCAGCAAATACAAAGTTAGAACCAACTTTAATTACATTAGCAGAACCTAATGTGCCGTCTGAACTATCAACTGCAATAAGTGGACCAATTTGTCCTGTTTGAGCAGCTGAACTATCTCCAAAAGAACTATCTAAATTTACTTGGAATGTAGATGAATTTTCTTTTGTAATTGTTACAGTTTCACCTTGTGTAAAGTTACCTGATAAGCTTTCAATATGTAAATAATCTAATGAAATGTTAACTCTAAAAATTGTAGCAGTAGCACCAGATGTATCACCACTAATAGTAGCAGTACCAACACCTTGTGTTGCAATCATATCCGAAATATCGGATTCTGTAGCAGCGCCAACAAATGTAGTAGAATTATATTTTAACATCAAACCACGGCCAAGTACCTCTACAGGACTTTCTGCGGCTAATGTACTATCTGCGACAGCACCTTGTTCACCATAAGCAGACGAACAGTTTAATGCTCTAATAAAACCACCGGATTCTGCATGAAAAGATTTATCACAATAATAAGTGAAGATTGAAACCATCTCACCACGACCACCACCAATTGCATGGCAACCTTTACCGTCTGAGTTGATTTGTGTATAGTCATTTGCAAGAATTGATTTGTTACCTGCACTATGTAATAGTCCGTCAATTTGAATACCTGTTGCGTTTGCATTAACAGATGAACAGTTTTGAATATAAGGCGAAGCAGTTGTAATAGAACCACTAGGGTCTAATGATACAACGGCAGCTTTACCTGTTCCTCCAGCACCTGGAGTACCAGTTAAACCTTTCATTGACATTTGAACAAGGTTTGTTTGGTTGTTCATTAAGAACATATTAGAAGCATTGTTATCTTCTAATGCTGAAACTGTTAAATTAATTGCTGAAGCGCCACCAATTACCGAGCCTTCAATTGTAATTGTTTCACTACCAACATATCCAGAACCACCATGATATACTGTTATTGTTGGAGTTGATGAACCATCAGTTACTACATTAAATTTAGCACCTATACCTGAAGCGCCTGCAACTGAACTTACATAATTGTATGTTCCTGGAGTACCGCCTGTACCACCTGAAACATAAGCAACTGTTTTTACTTGATGACCTGTACCTGTGTTAGGTCTAATTTCTGTTCCTCTTAAACTCTCACCTTGTACTGTAACACCAGCAGGAACTCTAATAGGTAAAGTTTCTCTATAAACACCATTTTTAACATAGATAACATCACCAACTGAAGCAGAAACAACATTGATAGTAATATTTGACATACCACCACCTTGAACTGTACTGCCGTCTGGACCAATATTACCAAATGTAACTGTTTCGCCAGCTACATGTCCTGAACCACCACTTACAACTGTAATTGTAGGTGTTGATGAACCGTCAAGAACTGCTCTTATTATTGCACCTGTTCCCGAACCAGTTGTAGCAGTTTGAGATAAATCGTATGTAGCAGGGACACCACCAGTACCACCTGTTATTGTATTAAAGTCAACAATATCTCCTGAAGTCGCTTGTGCTAATGCGTAGTAAAGTGTTTTAAAAGGTAAATATTGAGAACCTGGATTACTGTCTGAACCAGAATTTGCTACATAGTAAACATTTTTACCTTCAGCATTTGACCAAATAGGGTCAGTACCATCTGTTGTTAAAACAGAACCTACAGTACCAATATTTAATGCCTCTGCTGCTGAAGCACCTTGTTTAATAATATCACCTCTTGTAGATAATACAGCAGCGGAATCACCTTGTGCGATTAATTGCCATTTTGCACCATCTGAGTCCGGTGAAACATTTAAAATTCTATCTTGTATTGCAACATAAGTTGAAGTTGTTAATCTTACAACATCACCAATATTATATGTTGTTGAAGCACTATAAGCTGCTCTGTAATTAAATCCTTCAAGGTTTAATGTCCAATAAGTTGTGTTTGTTGTACCGTTTGTATTTGCCGGATATTGACTGGTGTTGTTAGCAGTAGCAACATAGTTGTTACCACCGTATTGAATTGTATCACCAGTTTTGTAAGCTGTGCCATGTGAATATGCACCTAAAGCTTTAAAACCTGTTGTAAGGACATCCCAATACGAATTGTCTGCTGGAGTTTGTCCTGAAGCTGGTGTTGTATTAATATAAACATATGAATAACCACCATATGTTACTACATCACCATCTTGGTAAGTTGTGCTGGCATTGTAACTATCTTCAAATTGTAAACCTTCTTGATAAACTTCATAGTTACTAGGGTCAAATGTACTTGCGTGTGATGTATGTTGAGTTGTTGTTCTATATTGAAAAGAACCGTATTTAACTAGGTCATTTAATTTGTAATGAGTTGAACCTGCCCAATCACCTTTGAAGAATAATCCTTCGGTATGTAATTCGTATTTTGCTGCTGTTAAATCTGTGTAAAATGCAGCTGATGTTGATTGAGATGTGTGATTTGATACAACAACATATGTATTACCGCCATATTTTACAATATCATCAATGACATAAGCCGTTGAAGTTGCCCAATTCCCTCTCCATTTAAATTTAAGTCTACCTAGTTTAAAATCTGCCATGTTTTATTCCTATACTGCGTCCTGATAAGTTGTTGAATTAACACTCGCTGTTGTACTTTCAAATGTGTCAAAATCATCACTTGACAATTTAGTACGAGATACAGTTTTGTTTTCCCTTTTTACCAAATCAGCACTACTATTTATAAGGTAAGTTGCGTCATTATCAAAAGTAAATTGCTGATATTTGTCACTATCATTATTCTTATACCTTTTATTTAGTTGTGCAACTTCTATAACTTTTCCGGTGTGTGGTGCCATGACAAAAGTAAGTGTTGTATTTAATACTGTATAATGAGTATTTAAATCCTGTCTTACACCATCAACAAAAACTGCTAATCTATTTCCGTGTGTTCCCATATTTACATTAAGTGTAAATGTTTTATCAGAGCCATCACCAGTAAATGTTTGAACATTTGTCATTTCTAATCTTTCATCTACATAATTTGTTTGTCCATCATTTGGTACTAAGTCTGATTTACCGTCTTCGGTATGAGTTGATATTGTAATTTCGTCTGTAGAATTTTGTCTATCTATTGAAGTCAGATATAACATACCCTCTTTGGTTCTTCTCAAACCATTGAAGTTTGCTAGTTTATCTGCTGTTATTTCTGGTACTAATAATGACATTAACTAATCTCCAATATACTTACATATGCTTCTACATCAACAGATGAACTATCTGGATTTGGGTCAGCATAAATTCTAATTATATCATTGTTTTCTAAATTTATAGGTTTGTCCATAATTAAAGTATTATTAACTCCAACATTTAAACTTCTACCAACATGATAAAATGTAGAACCGCCATCAGTTGTAACTTTAACATTTATTTTAGCCTCATTAGTAGAACTTTTATTAGAAACATAAACTGCGTGAATAACAGCAGTCACACCTGAGCCTGTAGCTGTGTAAATATTTCCAGTGGAATCATCTAAAACTCCAACATCTAATCCTGCGTTTTTAAATGTACTTGCCACTTATTATCCTCCAAAGACAATGCTAAATGCTAAATTGTCACCCTCTGTTGCTAATGTTCCAGATTGATTGGGTAAAGTTACTGTTCTATCAGCAGTTGGCTCTGCAACTGTTAAAGTTGTTTCAAATGCATTTGCTAATGCACCTTCAAAAATAATATCTGCACCATCAAGTGTAATGTCATTATTAGTTACTGCACCTGAAGTGGTAACATCTTGTAGAGTTACGGCACCTGCACCACCAATTTCCTTAACAACACCACCGGTAGTTTTTGTATAAAACTTACCATCTGTGATGTTCATTGCCAATTCACCAGCGGCTAATGAACTTGCTAATGGTACGGCTAATGCCGTTTCACTTCTTTTTGGTAATATCTGTGTTGCCATTACTTATGTTTCTTTATCTGTTTAATTATTTTTGCTTTAGTTAATCTTCTATCAACCTCAATGCCGATTTTACGACCTAAAGTTTCTAATTCTTTTTTAGTTTTTTTTTCTAAACTACCACTAAGATATTTTGGTGGTTCATCTACTTGATATGAACCAACAACTTTATCTACTAATTTTTCAATCCACTTAAACATTAAAATGTACTCCCGTCAACTTTGATTACTGTAACTTCGCCTGTAC
>Ga0257114_1001647_pt1 | contig 15542 bp, 10 predicted proteins | sample SI112_10mmetaG_FD_190149 | JGI IMG/M metagenome (GOLD analysis project Ga0257114, IMG submission 190149) | Marine microbial communities from Saanich Inlet, British Columbia, Canada - SI112_10m | ecosystem: Environmental > Aquatic > Marine > Inlet | place: Canada: British Columbia | collected...
ATAGGCTAATAACAGTTCCCGCCGCCTCCACCAATAACAAAACCTCAACCCAACAGGGTTGGGGTTTTTTATTGGCCGTTCGATTTTGGAATGAAGACGCGTAGCGGATTCAGCCTGTGTATTCTCCCAGTTGGTAGTCCATTTTTAATGATGTTAACGAGGTTTCCAGATCGGAAAACTCATCTTGTGTAAAGCCCGGACTACCGTCGATATTTGTCCGATTGGACTTACCGTTAACCTTACAATCATTGGAATAGCGGCAGGTTGGCGTGACGACTATGCTATCGGGTGTCGCGCCAGTGGCAACATCTTCATCGTAGGAGACTTCGGAACCTTTACTGTCGACATCGGCGTTGTACTTTTCATGAGACAAGTTCACTGTAAGGTTGTCGCTTGGCTCCCATAGGAAAGACAGGCGGTAATTGTCAGCTTCACTGGCCGGTTCATCGTCGTCGCGAGCGAGGTTTTCGATAAAGCCTTTATCGTCACTGACTTTATAGGCTAGGCGCGCGGACAGGGTATCGCTCAAGGGGCCGCTGACGAAGCCTGATGTCTGAACGCTTTCGTATTCGGTTTCATAGTTGGCACGAATCTCAGCCTCAAACTCTGAAGTGGGCTTACTTGAAGTGATATTCACCGCTCCGGCAATGGTGTTTTTTCCGAAGAGGGTGGCCTGGGGGCCTCGCAGGATTTCAACTGAGCCCACATCGAGAAAAGCCCAACGGAACTGGGTACCACGCGCGAGGTAAACCCCATTGGAAAATAAGCCTACGGACTGGTCAAACCCCTGGTTTCCACCGGAGGAAATCCCCCGAATGGCAACCCTATCGGATATCTGTTGTTGGACGACATTGAAGTTGGGCACAACGGGGCTGAGCTGGCTCAAGTCGACAAAGCCTGACTTTTCGATTTTATCACCGCTTATAGCCACTATGGAAATGGGTACGTCCTGTAAGGATTCAACACGTTTTTGGGCTGTAACAACTACCTCCTCAAGGGTTAATTGCTCAGCTTGAACTGGCACAGATATGGCCGCGATAGCCAACGACAGAGCCAAAGGTTTGGGTGCTACTATAATAAAACAAATTAGTATGTGTTTAATGTGAGTTTTCAGGCAGTATAAAACAAGCGATATTGCAATGGGGTCCGTACTCGCATTTTATCGCGACTTGCTGAAAGGGTATGCTATTGCATAAACTTATGACTTTCTGGCTTTTGTCATGATCCATCATATTTAAGTCCGATAAGTGTTAATTACAGATCTTCAATCAACTATGTGTGCTGAGCATGTTACCGCCACTCAGAAAAGAGCCTAAGCAATCTCGTTCTCGTCTATTAGTCAAAGCCGTCAAGGAAGCGTGCCTGATTATATTGCGGGATGGAGGTGTCGAGAGTTTAACTATCGAGCGACTTGTCGAGGTAGCCGGTGTCGCTGTGGGCTCAATATACCAGTACTTTCCCAATATTGAGGCGGTGGTGGCAGAGGTTTATAAAGATCTTGCCAATGAACATGCAAAAGTTGATATGGAGGTTCTCACCGATCTCTCTGAGCGATCGGTTGAAGAGGTGATCGCCTATATTGTCGCTTTCCATATTGATTTCCATCGTCAGCTGCTCGCACTCAATTTTGAGTTTCACTGTAAATATCATCGCTGCTTTGATCTTCATCAGTGGATTTATGAAGTCAACAATTTGGCAGAAAACTCGACTGATATGTTGAAACATATCATTGATGATCAGTCTCCAACCACTAGTGGACTGCTTCTAAGCGATAGAGCCTTTATCATCTTGCGAATTTTGGCATCTATTATGATGGACATACTCGATGAGCGCCCAAGGATGATTCAAGAGCCCGATATTGAAGATACCCTCGTCCGCATGTGTGTGTCGGTCCTTAGGTAATCATGTCATTAAATTAGTAGATTTCTTTCCCCCTTACTCTTTTCTTTTATCGCATTTTATTGGTTTTGAGCCTTTCTAACCTGTTGAAAAATAATGATATTATTTGTGGGTTCGGGCTTTACTCGCATTCTCTTCTTGCGGGCAGTCAAGGGCTTATCAATCCATTAAGCTGTGCTTTCCCCTATTCATAAAGACCGTCAGGTCCAGCTGAGACTAGAGTTATGACTAAGCAGCATGTCCCTGTAATTATTGGTGTTGGTGAGGCCGTAGAGCATCTAACTACACCTCTGGATGGCGCGTCTTCAGCGCCAGATCTTGCTGCGTTAGCGGCAAAAAGGGCTATGGAAGATGCGGTCTCTGTTAATAAGCTGGCAACTGAAATTGATGTGCTGGTAGCGACTCGGACCTTCCCAGATTCAAATCCCATGTGGCCTATGCCCTTCGGTAATACCAACAATATGCCACGCTCAATTGCCCAGCGAATTGGTGCAAATCCGAAGCAAGCCATTTATTCCAAAGCGGGGGGGAACACGCCTCAACAGTCGGTTAATGAATGGAGTGAAAAGTTAGCCCGCGGTGAGGCTTCCATGGTGATGTTGACCGGGGCGGAAGTCATTGCTTCAACCAAGGCCGCCATGAAGGCAAAGACACCTATGAGCTGGGGAGAGCAGATTGATGACGGCATGGAGAATCGTGGCTTGGGTATCGAGGGGTTGGTGACCTATGAAATGATCAAGCATCAATTAGTGTCGGCACCTCCGGGTTACGCTTTATGTGAAACGGCTCGCCGAGCTCGACTAAAGCAAAGTGTTGAGAGCTATCGTCAGGCTATGTCAGAAACCCTAGAACCTTTTTCTCAAGTGGCGGCAAATAATCCTTATTCCATGTTTTCACAGGAATACTCCGCAGACGATATTGGGCGGGTCAGTGAAAATAATGGCTATGTTGCTTTTCCTTATACTAGAGCGATGGTTGCCAAAGATAATGTCAATCAGGCTGCGGCTATCTTACTGACGACTGAGGACAAGGCCCGTGAGCTGGGTGTTGATCAAAGTAAATGGATTTATTTACACGCTTATGCAGAGGCTAATGAAAAACAACTGCTAGCAAGGGAAGACTTGGGGCAGTCACCTGCCATGCGCAAGTCATATCAGCAGGCCCTGGCGTTAGCAGAAATTACTAGCGAAGATCTGGAGTTTATTGACATATACAGTTGTTTTCCTATGGTGGTTTCGGAAGCCAAAGATGTGTTGGGGTTGACTGGCTCGGATAAGGTGTTAACGGCTACAGGTGGTTTACCATTTTTCGGTGGGCCTGGTAATAACTATTCCATGCACGGTATTGCCGCCGTTGCCAGACAGCTACGAACTCAACCTGAAAGCTATGGGCTGGTGGGCGCCAATGGTGGCTTTATGGATAAGCACGCCGTGGGTGTGTATTCCTGTCGTCGTGGCTGGCAGGTTTGTGACAGCGCCGCATTACAGCAAGAGCTCGATACAGGATTGGAGGTGGACGTTGAATCAAATCCAGAAGGTGAAGCCGTTGTTGAATCTTACACGGTACAGTTCAGTCGGGGGAAACCTGTTCTTGCCCTTGTAGTGGGGCGTTTAACTACAAACGGTAAGCGTTTTCTGGCCAATGGTTTTGAGGGTGATGCAGCCCTGCTGGAAATCTTGCTCAGTAAGGATGTGGTAGGCAAAGCCATTGCCGTTACATCTTTGGGTAAGGGTAACCGTGTCGCTCTGACACAGAAGCATTTGAAACAGTTGCTGCCGCCTACCTCAAGTGTATTGCGTGACGACTATCAGTATTGCCAGGTCGAACGTCGCGGTCATGTGCTGGAAGTGACGCTAAATCGCCCGGAATCTATGAATGCCTTGCATCCTATGGCTCATGAAGAATTGAGCGAGGTGTTCGATATTTATGAGGCCGATGAATCCCTTTGGGTGGCGATTATTACCGGTGCTGGGCAGCAAGCATTTTGTACCGGAAACGATTTGAAATATTCTGCCTCGGGAAAGCCCGTCTGGATGCCCAAGTCGGGATTTGGTGGGCTTACCAGTCGCCGTCGCAAGAAACCTGTAATAGCTGCTGTTAACGGTTTTGCTATGGGGGGAGGGATGGAGATCGCACTGGCTTGCGACATTGTCATCGCGGCTGATTGTGCAAGTTTTGCTTTACCTGAAGTAAAAGTGGGTTTGATTGCAGGGGCAGGCGGTATTCAGCGTCTTACACGCCAGATTCCCTTAAAGCAGGCCATGGATCTATTAATTACCGGGCGTAAGGTTTCTGCGCAAGAAGCTCAGGCGCTCGGGTTTGTGAATCAAGTGGTGGCACAGGAAAATGTTCTCGACGCTGCTCGGGAGTACGCCAAGCTAGTGTGTGCAAACTCACCTTCCTCGGTGCGACTGACTCTGGAGTTGTTGGCTGAGACTAGCGTGCATAGTTCAATAGAAGATGCCACTCAAGGTATGCCGACAGTGATCGACAAACTGTTTGCCTGCGAAGATTTCATGGAAGGACCAAAGGCATTCGCTGAAAAGCGTAAGCCCAAATGGACCGGTCGTTAATAGAGGAGGTATGCCGATGAGTCAATCAAATACGTTACCATTAATTGGTCTGCAGGTACTCGATCTCTGCGATCGTATTGGACAAAGCTGTGGACGTTTTCTCGCTGATTTAGGTGCCGAAGTTATTTTGATCGAGCCTGAAAAGGGAATGTGCAGTCGTAATTATCAACCGCTGATTGACGGCAGGAGTTTGCACTTTGAAGTTCGCAATGCGAACAAGAAAAGTGTGACCATCGATCTGACGCTAGAAGAGGGGCGGCAGCAGTTTTTGGCATTGGTTGAAGCCAGTGATCTGTTACTAGATGGATCGGAGCAGGGGCAAATGGAGAGCTTTAATTTGTCCCATGCATTGCTGCGAAAATATAAACCTGATTTATTGATCCTGTCTATTACTGATTTTGGATTACAGGGGCCCTATAAAGATTTTGTTGGATCTGAAGCGGTGCATTCGGCTATGGGGGGAATGCTTTGCCGTTCTGGTATTGCTGGTCATGAACCACTATTGCCTCCCGGGCAGATGGCTTATGAAACGGCTGCAATACAAGCGGTCTGGGTTGCGTTGCTGTCTATTTGGCAGCGGCAGTATACGGGGCAGGGGGATTTGTTGGACTTCTCAATCAATGATTGTGTGGCTCAAATCCTTGACCCAGGGGTTGGGGCTACGGGAAGTGGTGCAGCTGGTCGAACTGCGGTTGAAGTGGCAGAATATGGCCGGCCAACAGTTACAGAGGTACCAGGTAAAATGCCCTCCCTAGCATTATTGTATCCGGTTTTTAAATGTGCTGATGGGTATGTGCGTATTTGTGTGCTTAATCCTCGCCAGTGGAATGCTATGTCAGAATGGTTGGGTGATGATCATCCATTTCAAGATCCTAAGTATGCTGAAACTCGTGTACGCTTAATGGTAATTGGAAAAATAAATACCATTATTGCGGAGCAATTTAAATTATTTACACGCGAAGAGCTCGTGGTTCAAGGACGTCAGCGTGGTATTCCTATTGCTTCGATTGCGCACTCTGCAGAGGTTTTAGGCGATGGGCATTATGATGCTAGAGAGTTTTATCATCACCTTGATGTCCTATCAGATAAGGCCAAAATGCCAGCAGGTTATTTGCGTATGGATGGAGGGCGTATTGGTATTCGTACCGCGTCACCAGCTATAGGGCAGAGTAATCAACTTCTGCAGGAAGAATGCCCGCGGAACGTGGCTAGCTACGGTTCTGAATCGGTGACACGAAGACCGCTAAAAGGTGTGGTGGTTCTTGATTTAGGCGTTATTGTTGCGGGGGCAGAATTAGGGCGACTGTTTGCTGATCAAGGTGCAACGGTGATAAAGCTGGAAAATAAGGCGTTCGGTGATGGCCTCAGGACATCGTTTGATGGCAACCGGGTGCCGATTCCCTTTATGCAGGGCAGCCGCGGCAAGCGTTCGATGGGATTAAATTTACGTTGTAAACAAGGGCTTGAATTATTTTACGACTTGGTTAAAAAAGCCGATGTTGTTGTTTCAAATTTTAAACCAGGTACAACGCAATCTCTGGGTATTGATTATGAAACCCTGAAGAAGATTAATCCGGGAATCATTTGCGCAGAGAGTAGTGCCATGGGCAGTGTTGGCCCTTTGGCTAAAACTATGGGGTATGGCCCGTTGGTTCGTGCTAATACCTCTCTGTCCTGGTTGTGGCGTTACCCGGATCTGGAAACGGGCTTTGGAGATAGCATCACAATCTTTCCTGATCACTTTGCTGCGCGAGTGAGTGCTGCGGCTATTTTAGCCAAATTGATTCAGAGGCAGAAGACGGGTGTAGGTGGTGAGATTGATGTTTCTCAGGCTGAATGCATTATGAATATGCTGGCAACGGAGTTCTTACGAGAGTCTGTTGAACCCGGTAGCATGACGGCGAAAGGTAACCGCAATGAATTTGATGCGCCTAATTCCCTGTTCCAGTGCAAGGGTAAAGATCAGTGGTGTGCGGTCTCAGTCAACTCTGATGAGCAGTGGTTAGGTTTGTGTCGGGTAATGCAGCGGTCTGATTTAGCCAGTGATAACAACTATGTATCAGCTGAACTGCGTTTGCAGCATCGTGATAAGCTGGAAGCGTTAGTCGCCACTTGGTGTAGGGGAAAAAGTAACTACCAGATAATGCAGTTATGTCAGGCGCAAGGCGTACCGGCAGGTAATATGTTACGTCTGCCAGAATTCTTAGAGAATCAGCATTACCACGCACGAAAGTTTTTCCGCAGTATCTACCAGCCGACGGTGGGGCGCACACTGGAAACCGAAAATTCGCCGGTGGGTTTTTGTGAAACTCTACCAGAGCCTGAAATAGTGCGGGCGCCTTCTATGGCGGAGCATACCCGGGAGATTGCGCAAGAAGTACTGGGCTTGACGAACCAAGAGGTTGATCGCCTTATAAAGGAGGAGGTGCTTGAGGTTGGTTTGCCCGCCGAAACCGGGGCTTTTAAGCAGCAGGTAAAAACCAAGTTAATTTCTACAGCCGTTAATATTTTGATGAAGTATCAGGGCTTGAAAAGCAAGTTGGTTTAACAAACGGTTCATGCCGAACCTTGTAGATATCTCAGTGAAATTATAAAGGCTATCTGTCAGCGGTCAGTATTTATTCCGTACTGGCCGAGAGTCGAATCCGGCGCAAATCATCGGACTGATGCCCCGCAGGGCAATTTTTATGGCGTAAACATTCACAATGGGGTCTCCTTACAGAGGGGTAAAACCAGAGGGTTCACCATTCGAGAGGAGTGGAAAAGGCACAATTAATAATCAAGCGTCTCACTCAATGCATATAAACTTTGCTCGACAACTTATTATCAGTGAAGGGCTTCAGAGATCATCAATATTGGATAGAGATAACTTACCTCAGAGGGCGTTGGTCAGCGCGCAGCCTATGCCGGAGTTTGTAAGAGAGCCTCTAAAAAAAGACATAGCCTTTTTAGCAGAGAAAGCTGCTTCAGAAGAAGCATTACCAGTTGGGGAGACTTAGTCGCCTGTATCTCTACTCTAAATTAAATGTTTTTCTGATCGAGGCCGTTAGCCCAAACGCCGAGATAAACAGCCGTCAGCGACGATAGAGTTGGAGTAGCCTGGTTGGTATAACCCATTTATTTATGTAGGTTTACGATTTACAAGCTTATTAAAAATCACCTCAAAAACAGGGGTTTTTTTTAAAGAAACTTATAAAGTGTTTCGCATCTTGCTGAGGGCTGTGCGATTTTCGATTAATAGGCGATTCGATTTTATATCGAGAGACCACCTGTAGCTGGAATATGATGTTTTTTTAAGCAACACATGAAGTAACACAGAAGCAAAAACTATACAAATATATCATTACTAATCAATAGCTTACAATATAAGTACAGTTCCCGCCGCCTCCACCAAATAAAGATAACCCCTTGTCGTTTAGGGGGTTTTTCTTTTAAAAGCTTTCAACTGAACACAATTTGTCATTCAGTTTTTACGGTAAGCCCCTCTGATATTTATACGCATTCTTTTTAGATGGAAAACCCCAAATACTTAGTTCTAACTCTGTGCGATGAAAACGATACGTGGCTATTCGAGCCATTTGAGCTTTGCGATAGGGTAACCTAAATAAAACTTTGGTCTGTCTAGTACCAGGCGGGTTACGATCTTTTGAATATTCAGAGTTTTGTCTGCACTTAATTTATCACAGAGCCTGTTTAATTCTGCAATATTGGAGCAACAAGTAAACGATATATAGTCAGTATCCCCGGTCAACCGAAGGCAGTCCATAAATTCAGGTATAACCTCTATCGCAGCCTCAAATTGTTTGCGGCTTTCCAAGCTGTTATTGCTCAGTGTAAATTCCACGTAAGCGATAACATGCTCACAGATTCGATCAAGATCAACTTCACAGTGTGCGTTAAAGTAGTAACCAGCTTCTTTTAGAGCATGAGTTCGCTGAGAGCATGCTGCGGGCGAAAGATTCACTATCTCTGCGAGCCTGGCATTGGTTATGTCAGATTGTAAATGAATCTGAGCCAAAATCTTACGATTGATGGCATCAAGCTTTAACGATTTCTTGTTAGGCATAACCATAGATTATTCAGAATACGTGTGTGATTACCATATAGTCTAAAGCAACAGTTGATTACTTCAATACCTTATTTTGCCTTTCTTTTGCGATAATAAACCATGCATTTGACGATAGAGCGCATTGACATGAAAGTTGAGTCCACGGAATTTTCTACTGAGCCAGTACCTGATGAGCATACCGTCAGTTGGATTAGGGTAGCCATTATTGCGTCGATGGTGGCTTTTTCGCTGCCAGTTTTTCTGGCCGGCGTTGAAATAGCCATTTCTTTCTCGCCTTTGCGCACCCTTGAAGTTTTCGTCGTTGGCACCGTCATTCTTACGGTCATCGGCTGCATTACCGCCGCAATTGGAGCTAATACCCGCCTCAGTTCTTATATGCTCAACCGCATTGCATTTGGGTTTCATGGTGCAGCGCTGGTCAATACAGCGTTTGCGATATCATTACTGGGTTGGTTTGGCGTCAACATTGATCTGTTCAGTGGTGCGGTCCAGCGATTAACTTTGGATATATACGCGGTTTCTGTCCCTGCATGGCCTATTGAGATATTTGCGGGCCTTATTATGACAGTAACCACCGTGTTCGGCTTTAGAGCAATTAACACGCTCTCTGCCTTTCTAGTCCCGGTGTTAATAGCGGTGACTGCACAATTAATTGTTGGTTCTTTGACTGACCAGTCTCTTACGCAAATTATGAGGACATCCTCAGCCAACGAACTATCTTTTGGCGACGGCGTCTCTGCTGTTGTTGGATCGGCGATCGTGGGCGCAGTGATCCTTCCAGATATTACCCGATTTGTTCGCCATTGGAGTGGAGGAATTTTTGTTGTTTTCACTTCTTACCTGGTAATACAATTTATTGTTATAAGTGCCGGAGGCCTCTCCGCTACAGCTCTTGAAGATGATGACCTACTCAATATTATGCTGACACTGGGTATTGGTTGGGCAGCATTCGCGATTGTAATTTTTGGAAGTTGGGTACTGAATTCTTTGAATCTCTACAGCACGATGCTGAGCGTGGAATCCACAGCACCCAAACTCAACAATACATCGCTTATCATCATCCTGGGTAGTCTTGGTACCTTAGCTGCCTTCATGAATATATTGAACGATTTCCTGTCTTTTCTCTTTTACCTAGCGGTTATTTTCGTACCGGTGTCAGGAATCATTATTGTGGATTACCTGATATTACGACGCAGTGCGTATCACGAAGATCGACTGTTATTGCAGCAAAAAACCAGACCTAAAGCGATTGCAGCATGGGGTTTAGGCGCCTGTGTAGCGCTAATGGGTTCTTGGAGTTGGATTTCCATAACAAACATTGCCGCTCTGGACGCCATGATCGTAGCGGCGCTGGCCTACTACCTGTTGGCATTTATAGGGACGACTGAAACACGATGAGAATAGGTATTGATGTAGGAGGGACTCATACAGATGCGGTTCTTATCGATGGAGACAGCGTCATTTCTTCGACTAAGGCTCTTACATCGGCAGACGTTACATCAGGTATTCTCGAGGCGCTGGAGAATATCCTTTCCGATAGTGGTGTACTCGAATCTTCAATAGAAGCGGTCATGTTAGGTACCACGCAATTTACTAATGCTGTGGTGGAACGCAAAAAGTTGTCTGAGGTGGCGGCGATTCGTATTGGTCTGCCCTCGGGTGTAGGGCTTCCACCAAAAATTGGTTGGCCAGAAGATATTTCTCGAAGTCTTGGCGACCATGGTTATATGGTTCACGGCGGCACTCTCTACGATGGACGCCCGGTTGCTGAACTAGATTGGTCGGAAATTAATAAGGTTATAGCCGATATTAAATCGAAGAACTTGGATACGGTAGCTATCTCGGCGGCATTTTCGCCTATGACTTCGCAGCCTGAACTTGATGTCGCTGCGCAGCTTCGCCGTGCAATCCCAGAGGTAAATATTACCTGTTCACATAGCTTGGGAAGACTGGGTTTACTAGAGCGCGAAAACGCAGCCTTACTGAATGCGTCGCTATTGAAGTTCGCCGACAGCGTGGTCACTGCATTTACTGACGCTTTAAGGCAAAGGGGTCTTAAATGCCGGTTTTTTGTGAGTCAGAATGACGGTACGTTAATGGACGCCGAGTTTGTTCGACAGTTTCCGGCATTAACGTTTGCTTCTGGTCCTACGAACTCCCTTCGTGGAGCCTGTAAGCTTACCGGTCTTAATGATGCAATCGTAGTGGATCTCGGTGGAACCACAGCTGATATTGGTATTCTTCAGGGTGGATTCCCACGAGAGTCGAATGTTGTTATCGATGTTGGCGGCGTTAGAACTAATTTCAGGATGCCTGACATCCTTTCACTCGGTCTGGGTGGGGGTAGTCTTGTGACTGATGAGGGTAGAAGTATAGGCCCTGAATCAGTGGGCCATAATTTGGTGACGCAGGGGTTGGCGTTTGGAGGCTCTGTAATGACCGCAACTGACTTACTTGTAGCTGCGGGTAAGACAACGATCGGACCTAATCAATCTCCGGTCCGGTTACCTACGCAGACGATCGAAAATGGTCTACGAACTATTGCCTCAATGCTCAATCAAGGCATTGAGAAAATGATGCCGTCTAGTGATCCGATGCCCGTTATTCTCGTCGGCGGTGGTGCTATTTTGGTCGCTGACAAGCTTGAGGCCGCATCGGAAATGTATTGCCCAGAGCACTCTGGTGTCGCTAATGCTATCGGTGCAGCTATTGCTCAAATTGGAGGCGAAGTGGAGAGCCTTCTATGCTATCAAGATATACCGCGAGAACATGCCATCAAGAAAATCTCCGATGAAGCAAAGTTGATTGCCATTAATGCTGGCGCAGATCCAAAGACTGTACGAATCGCTGATATTGAAGAAACAACAATTTCATATATGGCTGAGGGTTCAACACGGCTACGGATTAAGGCGGTGGGGGATATCCCACATCAGGCTAAGGGGTTCATAGCATGAAGAAGCTTGGTAGTGAGTCACTCGCAGATTTATCAGCCGGTGCTGTTTTTTTGGCCACAGGTGGAGGTGGCGACCCTTATGTTGCGGAACTGATCACCAAGGCTGCGCTGGATAAGTTCGGTCCGGTTGATCTGCTAGATCCAGATGATTTAGATGACGATGCTTTTGTAGTAGCCCTTGGGGGAGTAGGGGCGCCCACCGTTAGCCTTGAGTTACTACCTTCAATAAATGATGCCGTGGATACTCTCAGGGCATTTGAAGAGCGCTTTGGAAAAAAAATAGATGCGGTTGTTTCTTTTGAGGTTGGCGGTGCGAATTCATTAATTCCTATTATAGCTGCGGCAGGTATGGGTATACCTGTTATCGACGGCGATGGAATGGGCCGTGCGCTACCGGAAGCGCAAATGATGACTTATCCCATATCCGGTGTGCTGCCTACTCCTGCATTGACTACCGATTACAGAGGTGCTGTCACGGAGTTTCATACCAAGAATATTTTAGAATTTGAGCTTGAGATCAGACAGTGTGCATTAAGTTCCGGCGGTATGATTACTTCTGCAGAACACCCGATGACCGGCAGGCAATTAAAGGCCTCCATCGTTCCCCGTACCATTACTTTCTCTGTCGAGTTGGGACGCCTCTTGCGTGAATATCGGGGTAATGCGCACAGGATATTTGAGCCCATGGCAGCATTGTTCGCCAATTCAATCTACGGTGGCGTGCATCATCTTTATACCGGAAAAGTTGTCGATAGTTCTACCAAAATTATCGGCGGTTATGATGTTGGCGAGGCAACGATTGCAAGTTTTGAGGGCTATGGGTCGCCCTTAAAGATCAGCATAAAAAATGAATATTTGCTTGCCCAGATTGATGGTAAGACGGTGGCATCAGTGCCTGATCTAATCACTATTCTTGACTATGAAACCTCAACGCCAATCAATGCTGAGCGTCTGCGATTCGGTCAGCGGGTAACCGTTTATGGCGTTGGTTGCCCGGCGTTCTATCGTACAGAAAAAGCTTTGGGCTTCGTTGCGCCGCGTTGTTTTGGATTCGATTTTGATTATCAACCTATAGAGTCGCTAGCTTTATCAGCGAAACCTGCGTTACCCACTTAACAAAATATTAACTATTAGGACTATAAAAAGGGAGAACATTATGAGAGATCAATTTAACAAAACGAGAAAGCAATCTAATAAACACATTCTCTGTACCGGGATTATCGCGGCTTTTGCAATGGCCATTCCAGTACATGTCTTTGCCCAAGGGTTTGTTTTGGAGGAAGTAGTAGTTACTGCGCGTAAACGCGCAGAGAATTTACAAGAAGTGCCTGATTCTATTACCGCATTCGGACGAGATCAAATTGAATCGGCAGGTATTGAAGACTTTGATGATTTTGCAAACCTAACACCTAATCTATCGCTTAATGAAGGCTATCGACCTGGCGTTGCTAAAATTACCATTCGCGGCATGATTACTCCTCAGGTAGGTGATCCACCGATTGCCTATGTTGTTGATGGTGTTACTGCATCCAGTATCGATTTTATCAACCAAGATTTATTTGCCATTGAACGTATAGAAGTTTTGCGGGGTCCTCAGGGCGCCTTGTACGGTAAGGGTGCAGTAGGTGGTGCAATTAATATAGTTACCCGTCGCCCTACAAACGAGCTTGAAGGGCAAATTAAAGCGACATTGGGTAATGGTGATACAACTAAGGTTAGCGGTTTTATATCTGGCCCTATTATTGAGGATTCATTGCAGTATCAACTTGGTGGTAGTTACACAGATGCCGGTGGGTTTGATGATAATACGTTTCTCAATAAAGCAACTGATTTTAGTGAGAGAACCAGCATCCAAGGTATGTTACAGGCTCAAGTGAACGACGACTTAACGGTCGATTTTAGAGCTAAGTATGCTAGTAACGAAGACGGCGCTGGGAACTATACAGTGGCTGGCTGGGATGATATTAATGCTAATAAAGATGTAGGTGGTATTGATGCGAATGCCAATATTATGGGCACCTCAGATCGAGATATTTTAGAGTTATCTATTAAAGCAGATCTGGCTTCCGATCTAGGTGATGCGACGTTCATACTGGGCTATAGTGAGGTGGACGAGGAGGTTTTTTCCGATGGCGATTATACTAATATGCCCAGCAACTTTGTGGATTTCTTCGCTGGTGCACAGGGTACTGATTTTCAATCTGAATCTTTAACGACAGAGTTTCGTTTTACAGGTAATAGCGACATTGTAGTGTGGCAAGTGGGTGCCTTGTATCAAAGCCGAAAAACTAATTCTCAATTTAATTGGTTTTCCGATTGGGTAGAAATTAGTGAAAGACGTGCTGACAGTTTCCAAGTTATTCAAAGTGAATATGATTTGGCAACTTCGGCGACCTTCTTTGATACTGACTTCGGTACTGAATATGCCTACTCAATAGTTGATGAAAACAGCAGTGACGCATGGGCCGTATTTGGTCAGTTTGATTATGATATTAATGTCGATTGGTCTATAGCCTTCGCCGTGCGATATGATGAGGATAAGCGAGAGTCGTTTGATGACCGTCAAAAAGAACTAACCAAGGCGTCGGATACATTTAGTGAAGTCCAGCCAAAACTACAAATTTCTTATCAATTCACGGACAATACAATGACTTACCTGTCTGCCTCTAAGGGTTTCCGGAGTGGAGGGTTTAATGAGTTTGATCCGACTATATTGAGGGGTTTTGACAAAGAAGTTTCGAAAAATATCGAGCTTGGCTTTAAGTCCACGTTGTGGGACGGGGCGATGATCTTAACCGGTGCTGTGTTCAATATTGATAGCGAAAATACCCAATTCACGCGACTTAACCTAGCCTCTTTTACGCTTGAAAACCTAGGTATTGATGAGAGTACTTCTCAAGGATTGGAATTAGAGGCCCTCATTCAGCCTTCTGAAGGCCTAAGATTTAATCTTGGTTACGGTTATGTTAACGCTGAAATTGATGAGTTTACGGCTACGGCTGATTATGGAGATATAACGGGTAATAATATACCCGGAGTGCATAAATATAGCGTAAATCTTGGTGTTGAATACGTCGCCGCCTTTAGTGATGAGCTGGATATAATTATGAGAGCTGATTATATCCGTAAGGGACCTTTATCGTGGGAGTTAGATAATGTTATTGAATCTGGTAAGTCTGACTTGGTCAACCTGCGTGCGGGTATAGAAAAAGATGGTTATAAAGTGACGTTGTTTGTTAAAAATGCAACGGACGAACGTGTTGCAACGGAAGCTTTCTTTGGCGCATCAGGAGTTGCTCGCTTGCCTAATACACCACGTTTTTATGGTATTGAGGCCAGTTATAATTTCTAGGTGACTGGGATAGTTCAAAAGTTTTATCCTTCGTCAGAGGCGATGATGGAGTCTGTCCAAGAGCGCCTCTGAGTAGAAGTCCTGATGACCAGAATCATCAGGCCACTGAGCTATCTTTTTTTGGGATTAGAATGGGTTATTTAATGTAACAAAGGATGTAACAAAAGCCGATTTTTAAACCCATTAAAGGTATATTAATCAGGAGCTTATAGGCTAAGAACAGTTCCCGCCGCCTCCACCAAATAACAAGCCTCAACCCGAAAGGGTTGGGGTTTTTTATTGGCCGTTGATTTTGGAATAAAGACGCGCAGCGGATTCAGCCGAGCCACCCTTTTTACTGAGAGAGCGGTGAGACAACGCGGGAGCGCAGCGACGGCGGCCTCTTATTAAATGGGGGGAGGAGGGCAGTGCCAGAATGATTGAGGCTATACATGGGTTTTTGTTTATTATAGACTATATATAATAAAGTGGAGGCGGATAATCATTCAAAGCTCTACTTATGTGCAGAAATAATTGAGGAGCATGAGGGATACTAATGAGCAGTCAATATACCAATCGAAAAGTTGTTTTATGAGAGCGAGAGAATTTATTGGTTTTGGCGGTGTTGTTTTAGCAGCCGATGCCTATGGGAACGAAGACCACCCTTGCGTGGTGTTGCTACCCGGAATAACGCAAACCCGTAAGGTATGGGCCAAC
>Ga0257114_1001650_pt1 | contig 15529 bp, 17 predicted proteins | sample SI112_10mmetaG_FD_190149 | JGI IMG/M metagenome (GOLD analysis project Ga0257114, IMG submission 190149) | Marine microbial communities from Saanich Inlet, British Columbia, Canada - SI112_10m | ecosystem: Environmental > Aquatic > Marine > Inlet | place: Canada: British Columbia | collected...
GATAACACTATTCTTACAAATGTCGGAGAAAATTGGAATCCAGTACAAAACTCTGAAGCGTTTAATTTCTTTTCAGATTATGTAATGGCTGGAGATATGGAAATGCATACAGCTGGTTCATTAAAGAATGGACAGATTGTATGGGCTTTGGCTAAAGTAAAAGAATCATTTGATGTATTCGGCAAGGAAGATCAAGTTGATTCATACATGCTTTTCTCAAATCCACACCAGTATGGAAAAGCAATCGATGTTCGGTTTACACCGATTCGTGTTGTCTGCAATAATACTCTTACATTAAGCCTTAGCCAGAAAGCTGATAAGTCTGTAAAAGTTGGCCACCGGTCGGTCTTCAACCCAGAAATGGTAAAAGAACAGCTTGGTATTGCTCATGAGAAATTTGAGAAGTATAAAGAAATGGCTCAGTTCTTAGGCTCTAAGCGTTTTAAAGTTGAAGACCTTCTTAACTTCTATAATGATATTGCTCCACATAGCACTACTGAAGGGAAAGAAAAAGTTATTACTTCATATGAAGACCTTTCCCGTGGTGCTAAAATGTGCTTTGATGCACTAGAATCACAACCAGGTGCAGAACTTGGTGCAGGTACTTGGTGGCAAGCATTTAACTCAGTAACATATTACACTGATCACCAGCAAGGACGGAATGCAGAAAATCGTCTTTATAATCAGTGGTTTGGATATAACCAAACACGTAAAGTAAAAGCTGCAGAATCAGCCGTACAATATGCTAGTGCCTCCTAAGGCACTAGTTACTATAAATAAAGCTTATCGGGAACTATACGGGAGGCTTGAATGTACGAAGTTGTAAAGGACATATCAAGTCATTTAAAACTTAGAGATTTTGCACATATGTTACAAGAAAACAATTTAACGTGTAAGGTTTTGGAAGTAAAGGATACTAAAATAACGGTATCCTTTACTGCTAGAAATAAAGAATCTTATGAAAAACTAAAAGAAATGATGGAAACCGGCTAAGTTTTACATAGCTGTTACACAAACTTTTTAAATCCTTAATAAATAATTTTGAGGCAATGGGTAAAGCATTGCCTTTTTTACTGTGAGCGATGGTGTAAAGCCATCAAGCAAAGGAGAAATTAAATGGAACTGCTTACAATGTGGAGTCTTATCGGCTTCCTGCTTGCTGCCTATGCAGTTATAGCAAACGATTCAGTACAAACTCTCGGTACATGGATGGCATCAAATAATGAGAGATTTAACTATAAAACATTATGGATTGCAGCATCTGCTGTTCTATTGGCTACACTATGGTATGGCTGGTCAGTTAATGGTGGAGATATATCATATGGTCGTCTAAATAAAATTCCATGGCAAGAAGTGCAATGGTATCATGCATTAGCACCTGCAATTCTTGTGGCATTAACAAGAGTTGGTGTACCAGTCTCAACTTCATTTTTAGTCTTGTCTGTATTTGCATCAACATTTGTATTAGAAAAAATGTTGATGAAATCTATTATGGGGTATGGTGTTGCAGCTTTATTTGCCTACGGCATCTGGTGGTTAATCAGCACGTGGTTTGATGAAACAAAACCTGTAAATGAAGGCAATAAAGATTATTGGAGAATTGCTCAGTGGTTTGCTACTGGTGGGTTATGGTGGACTTGGCTTTCACACGATATGGCAAATATTGCGGTATTCTTACCACGCCAGGTTCCTATGGATTTAATGATATTAATATCTATAGTATTTGTTGCTGGGTTATTCTTTATGTTTAGAGAACGTGGGGGAAAAATACAGCAGATTGTTTTAGAAAAACATAACACACGCTATGTGCGATCGGCAACACTAATTGATTTATTCTATTGGTTGTGTTTATATTTCTTTAAAGAACTAAATGATATTCCTATGAGTACAACCTGGGTCTTTGTCGGATTACTTGCTGGACGAGAATTAGCTATGGCACAGTTTACAGGTAAAAAGAAAACCAAATCAGTTTTTCCATTGGTCGCAAAAGATTTTGGTAAGATGATGGTAGGGCTTGGTGCATCAGTTGCTCTTGTTTTACTAATTCACTATGTAATTAATCCACAATAAATCAGTTTACATAAACGCTAAGGGGGGCTTTATGCCCCCCTTTTTTATTTCCCGTATTTTCACTGGCTAATTATTTTTTATTCCAAATATGCCACAAAATGGCTAAAGCAACTAAACCTACCAGACCCTGTTCACTAAAGTTACCTAGCAATCCGAGAATGTTTGCTGTAACGTTGACGTCTGGCCAAAATGGAATATTCATCCCGTCGAAAAGGATTTCAAGGACGATGCCTAGTCCGATTAGGCTTACACCTGCTTCAGCTAAAGCTCCAGCCCATGATTTTACTTTATTAAGGATTTCCATCTAATATCTCCTATATTGTTTTTGGAAAAGTATGACGGTATATACTTGTATACTCGGTCATGATTTTATTTAGCAATGTAATAATTTATATTTTGCTTACTTTTTAATCACTGTAACATAAAAGATACAGAGAAAAAAAGTGCATAAAAATGCATTTTAGGGGTTTACAAACTATGCATAATAGTATATGTTGTAAGAGTAAATAGAATCGGAGATAAGAAAATGAAATACACAGTTTACCAAATCCGCTACACAGAAGATGAAATCGCTGGAATCAATGCTGGTACTAAAAGCATGAAGCGTGAAATTCGTGATAATATGGCTATGGACTTCCGTGGAGAGAAAATGGTGGATCTTGTTGAAAAAGCTCTGTATGAAAATTTTTACACTGCGGTTTCTTTTATTGAAGCTACTTGTTTAGATGAAGTTTTTCAAGTTGGTAACATTGGACCTGAAACTCAGATTACTCGTTTGGGTCGGATGGCTTCTATCTCAGTTGGTGATCTTATCGAAGATGAAGATGGTAACCGTCACGTTGTAGCAAACTTTGGCTTTAAAGAAGTTGCATAAAAATGCATTTTAGGGGTTTACAAGATCCCTAAAATATACTATATTAGTTATGTAAAGAGAATCGGAAGGATATAAAAATGGAATTTACTTACTCAGATGATTGTTTCTCAGACCTTCATAAAGATGTTTATGGATTTCGTCCTCGTGGTGTTCTAATGGATGAGTGGAATGATCGTACTCCTCGCCAAAAACAAGAGCTATGGAACGCTCTTTGTGATCAGCTTGAGGAGAATACTGCTCGTGAAAAAAAGATTGAAGAAATAAAAGTTGATGAATTTAAAGAGCGTATTCATCAAGCCCAGACCTGGGGTGCTCACGATTACTGGGATGCTTTACGTTGGATTACAGGTTGTGAAACTTTTTATCACATCCAAGATGTAGAACATTTTGTTTGGGAGCAAGGCATATTATTTACTAAGTATGGTAAACAGCTTGTCGAAGACCTTGCTAAAGTGGTAGAATATAAGGAGTATGCATAATGGGTACTGCAGTTGGTTGTGCAATTTTCTTTGTACTTTTAATTTTATTTACAGCTATTATAGAAGGAGTTAAATGATGTGGTATGTAGAAGGAATTTGGAATTGGAATACCGGCGAAAAAGAACGGTATGAAGGATTAACAGAAGAACAGTCTCGTGCTGTTCACCAAACAATGTTTGCTTCTGGGTTTTCAATGATTCGTTCAGGAAAGATGAGCTAATGGGTATTGCAGTTAATTCTTCTAGGACAGATTCTTATATCGGAACATTTTCTAAAGAAAATAAAGATGATATGGAACAGTTAGATACTGTAAGAAAAATTGTATCCAACTTAAATAAAGATTTAAGAATTGCAGGTAAAGATTACCAATTCTATGTTAAATGTCAAGGTCGTGGATCCAGACTGGGTAATCCTAAATATAATATGTGTCTTCCTCTTAGTGTCGCAGATAAAATGGATGCATACATCTATCGAAGATAAAATTTCCTTTTGTTTTTTTGGCATAACTTATATGGAGGTGTGTTTCACCTCCATTTTTTTATATAAATAGTATGGTAAAATATAATTAGTTGGAAATCTAATGTCAAATGAACCCTCATTAAGCGATTTTTTTAAAGAGCTGGCTCTTGAAAAAGAAAAAGCTGAAGCAGAGAAAATAAGAATAGCTGAAGAAAAGGCTAATGAGCCTACATTTTCCGATTTCTTTAAACTTATTTCTGAAGAAAAAAATCAGAATATTAACTATGATGAAAAAAGATTAGAAGATGATTTAAAAGGTAAAGCTTTAGAAGTAGAGTTAACCGAGAAAGTTGAAAATATAAATGAATTAGAAGATGATTTAAAAGGTAAAGCTTTAGAAGTAGAGTTAACCGAGAAAGTTGAAAATATAAATGAAAACGCATTAAATGAGGATCTACTTTCTAATTTTAAAAAGTTAAGTGAAGCTCAATCTCATAAAAGAAGCGTAAGTGAAGCTCAGCTTGGTCTATTTGGTGGCGATACAGAAGAAAATAACGACGATCCACTAACACCACTTAATCAAGATTTTGTAACACACGAAGATTTAGCAAAACACTATAAAACATTTATTCAAAGAGTGCAGCACCAAATGTCCACAATCGGCGGAGGTGGTGAAACTAAGCTAAGAAAATTAGATGATGTAGACCGTTCTTCAATAGCGGATAATAAATATTTAAAATATGATGCAGTCTCTGGTAAATTTGTTTTTAGTTCAGTAACATCTTCTGCTCAAATAGCAACACATACTTATAATACAACTCTTGTTACAACTTCGACATACATAGCAACAGATGAAGATCACTATATTGGAGTAAACTATTCTGGATCTTGTACTATTACACTTCCTGTAGGAATAAGCAATGGAGAGATGCTAGTTATAAAAGATGAATCCGGATCTGCTAGTACAAATCCGATTGTTGTCTCTGGTAATGTAGACAATGATGCTGGCGGATTTACGCTTCAAATAAATAACGGATCAATATCACTCATTTATAGAAACGGATGGAGAATCATATGAGTTATCTTTTTATCAATAACCAAGAAATTAAAAATGATTCTGGTAATCCTATTCCAATCACCGGTACTGTAACTAATACCGGAGGTGATATTGCAGTTTCAAACTTCCCAGTAACTCAAACAGTAGATGGTACGGTCGCATTAGATGCCTCATCTTTAGCTGCATTAGAAAATACTACAGTGGATATTAATAACTTCCCATCTGTTCAAACAGTTGATGGAACTATGTTCTTAGATAGTACAAATATTACAGCATTGCAATCCGTAACAGCTACAATATCTAATTTTCCAGCAACTCAAACAGTTGCAGGTACTGTTACTCTTGACGCTGCTAGTTTAGCGGCTTTAGAAACAGTAAATGCTAATGTTACAGGGTCTGTTTCTTTAGATTCGGGTAGTCTGGTTTCACTAGAAAATGTTACAGTAAATGTTGGTTCTTCTGTTGAAATTAATAATGATACGGGTAATCCTATTCCGGTATCTGGAACAGTTGCTTTAGATTCTGATACAAAAGCTGCACTTGAAAATACCACAGTAAATGTTACGTTTCCTTCAACTCAAACAGTAGATGGTACGGTTGCATTAGATACTGCATCTCTTGCCGCTCTTGAAACAATTACGGTAGATACAATTACTAATCCTGTTGCAGTAACTGGAACTTTTTTCCAAGCAACTCAACCTATTTCTGGTACGGTTTCAGTAAACCAACCTGTAGCTATTACTGATAATGATTCTTCAATTACTGTTGATGGTACCGTAGCAATTAATAACTTTCCATCAACTCAGACAGTAGATGGCACAGTTGCATTAGATACTGCTTCATTAGCGGCTCTTGAAACTATTACTGTAGACGCTATAACAAATCCTGTAACTATTCAAGATGGTGGTAATAGTATAACAGTTGATGGAACTGTTTCGGTAAATCAACCTGTAGCTATTACCGATAATGATTCTTCAATTACTGTCGATGGTACGGTTGCAATTAATAACTTTCCTTCAACTCAAACAGTTGACGGAACTATTGCACTAGATGCCGCATCTCTTGCAGCATTAGAAACTACCACAGTCGATACTATTACTAATCCAGTTGCAGTTACTGGAACTTTTTTCCAAGCAACTCAACCTATATCTGGTACGGTTACTGTTCAAGACGGCGGTAACATTTTAACAGTAGATGGTTCTGTTTCTGTAAGTAACTTTCCTACAACTCAAAGTGTGTCCTTAGATTCTTCTTCAAGAGATGCTTTAGAAAATATTACTGCAACTGTTACATTTCCATCATCACAAACAGTAGATGGTACGGTTGCGCTAGATGCCGCATCTCTTGCAGCATTAGAAACTATTAATGCTAATGTAACTGGTACTGTATCACTTGATTCAGGTAGTTTGGTTTCTCTTGAAAATGTAACAGTAAACGTTGGATCATCTGTTGAAATTAATAATGATACTGGCAATCCAATACCAGTTATTGGATCAACTATTAATCCGTTTGGCAAAACGGTTATAACAGTAGATGATGACACAGTACAGCACACATCAACCAACAGGCGTAAAGTAAGTAACTATGAAATCACCGAGTTTAATACATTTCAATACACAAAAGACCCACTGATCTGGGACGAAGAAGTTACTGGCACCGCAAGTTCAACACTTGATACACACGAAGCAACTCTTGTAATGAGTGTTGGAACCACCACCGGCGATAGAATTGAAAGACAAACAAAGAGAGTACTTCCGTACATTCCTGGACGCGAGAACGAAGTTATAATGCATTTCAAGTTGAATGCTCAACAGACAGGTATTGTAAAACGTCTTGGTATATTAGATGAAACATCTGGAATTTATTTAGAAGATGACGGAACAACATATAATGTTGTGTTGCGTAAAACAACATCAGGCGGTGTTAGCGAAACAAGGATTGCAAGAGCAAACTGGAATGGAGATAAACTGGACGGCACTGGTAGTAGCGGTATAACTTTAGACTTTACAAAGTTCCAAACACTTGTTATTGAATACAACTGGTTTACTGGACACGCTGAATTAAAATTCATCATTGGCAACTATACGCATCCTATCCATCAATTTGAATTTAACAACAGTCAAGATACTGTTATTACCAATACACCTTTCTTGCCAATCAAATGGGACATACACAACACAACAGGTGCCGCTGGCACACACACCATGGAGATTTCAAGTTATGCCACACTATCAGAAGCAGGACAAGTTCCACTTGGTGTTAAGAACACAGTCACAACACCAATCACTGGCATAAACTGCACAGCCGCAGAAACATTCTATCCGATACTGAGCATTAGATTGAGAACGGATCGCATCAAAGGCATTGTGTTGCCTCAACACTTTCAAGCGGCCGCTCTTGACAATTCGCCATTATTCTATAAAGTGTTGTTGAATCCTGTTCTAACTGGGGCAACCACTTGGAACACATACGCCGACACGCACATTGAATACAACACCAATGCCACAGCAGTTACAGAGGGCGATTTTGTCATAGATGCGGGTTACATTGATCCCAATGGTCAGGGCGCTAAACTGCCACTCGACACAAAGTCAGCATTTCAGTTGGGTAGGGAGAGCATGGGTACAACATCAGAAATCATAACAATAGCGGCCGCAACTGGCAGTGCAAACAAAGATGTTTATGCATCATTTGGTTGGATCGAGGTAAGATAAATGGCAGGAGGTAAGATAAATGGCAGTTTATAACACGGCAAACGAAGCATATGACAACGGTGAAGGACTCGCTGAAACAAGTGTGATAACGCTCAAAGACGGTAGTGTAGTTACCACAAACAATAGATTCCCTGTTGATGCTATAGTATCCGCTCAAATTGGCGAGAATTATGAACTTCAAGTTGCAAAAGGTAATATATCTGGAACGGTAGGTCTTTATAAGTTTGGTGTAAATCCAGATGTAAATGAAACAGAAGAAGATATTTGGTCAGTCGGAGGAACGTATTCATTTGCAACTGGTGCCTCAACTAGAATAGTTAATTCATCTTCTAGCAATGACGTGAATTCATCTGGTACTGGAGCATGGCAAGTAATAGTTGAAGGTCTGGACGAAAATTGGGAATTAGCAAGTGAGACGGTGAACCTAAATGGCGCAAATAATGTTACAACATCTAATCAATATCGAAGAGTATTTAGAGCAGCTGTATTAACAGCAGGCACAGGTGGAACTGCGGCAGGCACTATCTCTATTAGACAAACAGCAGGTGGTACTATCATGGCACAGATTCCTGTGGATGCCAATCAAACACTAATGAGTATCTACACTGTTCCTGCGGGTAAGACTTTATATTTAACAAATACTACTCTATCGTCCGGTGCTACCCCAGGCAATGGTCAGGCCACCGATCACTCAATATTTAAAATAAAAATAAGACCATTTGGTGGTGTGTTTAGAACGCAACTACAAAAACATACAATTGAAACAATTAATGATAATTATAATATTCCTTTAGTTATAACTCAGAAATCCGATATTGTTATGACCGCAAAGATGGTGGGAACATCAAATGTTCAAGTATCTGGTATTTTTCAAGGCTATTTGGTGGATAACTAATGTTAAAATTTAAGAGTTTCATATCCGAAGGAGTCAAACTAAAACTCATCCGTAATAAAAATATGGATGTTATGAAGATGTGGAATAAAGGCGATAAGAAGTGGGTTGAACTAAGAGGCAAGCCTGGTTTTGAAACAAAGTATGATCCAAAGGATCCATTACATAAGGCAATCACTGCGCTTGGAAAGTCTGCAAGTATATCTGATTTTATGAACGGTGATGAAGTAAGTATAAATCCAAATCATCCAGATGGCAAAAGAGCATTAGCAACAATAAAGAAGTCGATGAAATGATAAGTTTTAAGCAAACTATAACTGAACAAAAAAATACACACATGACTCATATCGAAGATAGGGTAATCTATGGTGGTGTAAAAGGCACACGTGAAGCAATCTTTGCTCTTAGAGATTTAAGAGATATGCTTGGCGGGACTAAGAAAGGAAATGTAAGTGTTAAATGGGATGGCGCTCCTGCTGTTTTTGCTGGTATTGATCCGAGCGATAATAAATTTTTCGTTGCCAAAAAAGGCATATTCAACAAAAACCCTAAGGTCTACAAATCTACAGCTGACGTCGATGCTGATACTTCTGGTGATCTTGCTGATAAGCTCAAAGACGCACTTAAATATCTGCCTTCACTTGGAATCAAAGGTGTTGTCCAAGGAGATTTTTTATTCAGCAACAACGATTTGTCCAGTCAAACTATAGATGGAAAAAAGTATGTCACTTTTCACCCTAATACAATTATTTATGCGGTCCCAGAAGGAACTGCAGCAGCCAAAGAAATCAGATCGGCAAAAATTGGAATCGTCTGGCATACTACATACACTGGCTCGTCTTTTGAAACGATGAAAGCAAGCTATGGTGTAGATATATCAAAGTTTAAAAAATCAAAATCTGTCTGGTCTCAAGATGCAATGTTAAGAGATATGACTAAAGTAACAATGTCAAAAAAGGATACGGAGGAAGTAAATGAACGTCTTTCGGAAATTGGGAAACTCTTTAACCAAATATCTAGTAGCACCCTTAAAGAAATTGAGTCCAACGACGAACTTTCGCAGACAATCGAAACCTACAACAACTCCTTTGTCAGGAAAGGCGAAATTATTAAAGACACTCGAAGACATGCCGACGGGCTCGTCAAGTGGATCAATGACAAATACGAAAAAGAAATCCTCAAACGCAAGTCAGAACGCGGTAAAGATGCGCAAGTTAAAAAGAGAGAGGAAATCTTAAAATTTTTCTCGGCATCTAATAAACAAAACTTAATAAAGGTCTTTGAATTACAGAAACTAATTGTTTTAGTAAAATTAAAACTTATAAATATACTTAATAATATTAAAAAGATCGATACATTTGTACAGACTACAAAGGGATTTAAGACGACAGGTCACGAAGGTTATGTAGCAATTGATAGACTTGGTGGTGATGCGGTAAAGATTGTTGATAGAATGGAATTTTCATACAACAACTTTTCGCCAAATATTTTAAAGGGATGGGATAAACCAGGAAGAAACTGATGTTAAAATTTAAAGATTTAATTACTGTAGATTACGCTCCCGGTGAGCCTGATGAAATCAAATATAGAAGACATAGAAAAAGAAGAACTGGATTAGACGGCGGTGTAGACGAGTCTCCGGATGAAGCTTTGTCTATGGCCCAAAGATTAAAGAAAGCCCGAGATTTTAAAAGAAATCGTGCCAAGATTGCTCTTGGTAAAAAAAGAGCTGCTCGACGTGTAGCGAGTAAAGAGGTTCTTCAAAAAAGAGCAAGAAGAGCTGCTCGTAATAAAATCTTACTAAAAATAACAAAAGATATTCCACGTGGAGAATTAACTATAGCACGTAAGGCTGAAATTGAGAAAAGACTTGATAAGCCTGAAATGAAAACACGTATTGATCGTTTGGCTAAGAAAATGTTTCCATTGATTCGTAAAGCAGAAATGCAAAGAAAAAGAGGCGGATCTTCTGAATGATTAATTCATTTTCTCAGTTTTTAGTAGAAGAAGAAAAGGTTGCTTATTTTGCCTTCGGTAGAATGAATCCGCCTACTATTGGTCATGGAAAACTTATGGATAAATTATCTTCCTCTGCCGGACGTAATCCTTATTTTCTTTATCTATCACAATCTAATGATAAAAAAGACAATCCTTTAGAATATACTAGTAAGGTTAAGTATATCCGTAAAATGTTTCCAAAACATGCCAGACAAGTTCTTGTTAATAAGAAAGTAAAAACTCCTTTTGATGCTTTAACTGATTTATATGATCGTGGGTATAGAAAGATTGTTATGATTGCTGGTTCAGATCGTTTAGATGAATATAAAGTGAGACTGAATAATTATAATGGTAAAAAGGGAAAACATGGATTTTATAATTTCCCAGATGGAATTCAAATGGTATCAGCAGGACAAAGAGACCCTGATGCCAAAGGTGCTAAAGGTGCTTCTGGTACCAAGCAAAGAGGTTATGCTTCAGATAATAACTTTACTTCGTTTTCTCAAGGTTTACCTGATAAAATGTCTAATACTGACGCAAAGAAACTTTTTAATGATATTAGAAAAGGTATGGGATTAAAAGAAGAAACAGAATTTAGAAATTCTATTCAACTAGAACCTATTTCTGATATAAGAGAAAAGTATATAAATGGTGAACTTTTTAATGAAGGCGATATGGTTGAGGTTAAAGAGTCCGGTGAAAAAGGCATTGTAATTTATAAAGGGTCCAATTATCTTATAGTTGAAAAAGAAGACGGTTCTGCAATGAGAAAATGGTTAGACTCTGTTAAAATGTATCAAGCTAAGAGTAAAGATTCTATGTATGATGATAGACCGGATTGGGGAACTGATGCTTCTAATAAGAAAGCAAGGTCTATAACTCCAGGGCAGACTTCTGAAGCGGAAGATCCAGATATTAAAGATAGACCAGGGATACAACCAAAAGGTTATTATGCTGGTATCAAAACAAAAGCTACTAAACTTGCAAGAGCAAGACATTTTTCTAAACATGGTAAAAAAGCAGACGACGATAGAAGTGCTTATAAACCAGCACCAGGCGATGCTACAGCAAAAACAAAACCGAGTAAACACACTTTAAAGTTTAAACAGATGTATGGCGAAGATGCAATTAAAATTGCACAAGCTAAGATTGATAGAGAAAAAGAAACTGATAAACTTAAGCATGATAGAATGTTAGATCGAGCTAGATTAGCAAGAGCAAGAGCAAAAAATAGGTCAACAAAATGATAACTTTTAAACAGTATATAGCAGAACAAGAAGATAAAGCTACATCTGGGTTTGATAAAGATAAAAATGGAAACGTTTTTATTGCTCATGATACTTCATTTGAAAGAAAAAAAGAAAAAGAAAAGAAAAAAGATACTAATGAATCTATAATAAAAAAAGTTAAAAAAGCTTTTGGTGTTAAAGCAGATCATGAAAAATCTTTAGCCGAGCACGCTGCTGGTCATAATAAAGAAGATCACAGCGAACATTTATCATCTCATTCTGCTGACGCTCATAAAGATCCTCATGAAAGAAAAGCTTTCGATCATTTTAAACGTAACTCTACAGAAATCAATGAGCATTTAATAGATAATCACAAATCCTCACTGGGCCATCGGTATGGTAAAAAGCATGCAGATGAGCACAAAGAAAAAAATAAAAAGCATGTTCATAAGGACGATTTTCTGCTAAGAACCCCCAATCGTAAAGAACGGCAAGACATTCATAATAGTGAAGCTCATGTTCATCATTCAATTCTTAAGCATTCTAAACCTCTTAAAAAGAAAATAACTTTGTATCACGGTTCGGCTCATGACTTTGGTAAAGCTGCTATGAATTCTAAAGATGGTACAATTCATAGCCCAGCCCATATGTCTACCTCGCACGATCATAAATCAGCAATAAACTTTGGAAGTGGACATGTTGTTGCAATTCATGCTAGTAAGAAAACTAAAGCTGTTCATGTAGATGGAAAAGGTTCTATGACACATAATGATCCTGAAAAAGAAACAATAATTCCAGCAGGCACTAAATTAAAACATATTAAATCTCATAAAACAAAAGACGGATATACTCTACATCACTTCAAAGTTCATAGTCAAGAACACCCGTATACCTGGCACGACGATCATGCCATCTCACATGGAAAATAGGAATATGTATAATGATTAAATTTAAAGCTTATATAAACGAAGATGCAACAGCAGGTCTTAAGAAGAAGGCCGAAAAATCTGGCATGCCTCTTGGTATATTAAGACAGGTTTATAATCGTGGTGTTGCTGCTTGGAAAACTGGACACAGACCTGGTACTACACCAGAGCAGTGGGGTTTTGCAAGAGTTAATTCATTCGTAACTAAATCATCAGGAACATGGGGCAAGGCAGACAAAGATCTGGCTGCAAAAGTAAGAGGGTCAAAATGAAATCTATAGAAGAAAAATTAGCAGCAAATCAATTAGATAGACTGGCTAAACATTGGTCTGGTATGAAAGGTAAGAGAATCCAACCTACGGATGCTATTAAACTTTCTACTATGGTAGCAAAATTTGGTAAAGATGAGTTAGAGCAACTAGCTGCTAAAGATATACCATTTCTTTCTATGGCTGCTATAAATAATCTTATGATTAAACATGATTATAATGCAGCTAAAATAAAAAGTCTTATGAAAGAAGATACCGAACTTCTTTATGATCTTTATATGTTTGAAGATGTTGATGCAGGGGAGTATGATTATGAAGGTGATATGGCTAAGACCCAGCTTGTCACTATCTCAGACGCTGCTGAAGAACTGCACGATATGCTAGAAGACGATGAGAATATGCCTGAGTGGTGTCAAAATAAAATTACTAAGGCAATGGATTATCTTGATTCTGTAAGAGATTATATGCTTGCAAAAGATACTGGAGAAGAACCTGGTGATGAAAATCCAAATGAATCGGTAAAACTTGAAGAAGTTGAACTAGACGAAAAGTTTGAACCAAAAACTGCTGGTATGAAAATTACACATAAGAAACCACATCCAGCAGGTGGGCATTATGTTGTGCTTTCCAAGCCCGGAGCTGGACAGCATGTTATTAGACATTTGAATAAAGGTAAGGTTAAAACTCTTGGTACTGTAGCATCTCTTGGTCTTGCAAAATCTTACATTGATGCAAAGGTTAAAGGGAAAGATCCAAAAGATTTAATTAAAAAAGAAGCCTATAATGAACCACAGGGCCAAGCTAAAAGAATGATGTCTCCTTTGCAGAAAATGAGAATGGATAAAGAGAAAAAAGATCGTGATCGATATGGAAAACTTAAGCCGACTACAATAGCAAAAAATAAAAAAGAACAGGTTGAAACCACTAATCCTTTGCAGAAAAGAGCAGATGCTAATAAAAAAGCAATAGATACCGGATTTATGAAACTTAGTAAATCTGATTATGAAAAAGAAAAGAAAAGATTATCGGGCGAAGGTGCAATGAAACGAATTGCAACAACGCAAAGTAATAAAGCTGAACGCATTGGTTCGGGTGGTAGCCAAGGTCTTAATACATTTAAAAAGAAACCACAAAATGAAAAGCTTGAAGTGGCAGATGGTATGGGTGCATGGATAGATGATTTTAAACAATCTGATGCACCACAGTTTAAAGGTAAGAATGCAAAAGAACGTAGAGATATGGCTATAGCGGCATATCTTGATGCAAAAAAAGACAGTGAATAATATAGAAATTTTGGAGAATATTAATGCCAAGTAAAGCGTTTAAATTAGCAGAAGCAATGGTTAGTAACCCTGTTATGAGTGACATGGTTGAAAACCCTACTGCTACTCCAACACAAATTGCTGCAGTAGAAACTAAAACATCTGCTATAAGTGATACTGGTGTTATTAGCGTTAATACAAAAAATATTGTATCCAATAATGTTCTTACTCAATCTTTTGATTCTAATCAGGTTGTTGGATTTAATTTAACTGATAGTATCAATGCTGTTAGCCCGATTGTATCTGTGTTTAAAGAGGTTCCTCAAGCAGGATTTAGCAGTAAAGGTCGGTGGGACGTTAATGCTAATGCCACAAATTATGACTTTTATGATGAAAAACCCTATTCAACCTATGCTAGTTTAACATTAACTCCTAGTGCGACTGGTGATGGTACTTTTACGAGTAGTAATCCTACAGTAGTCGGTTATCAAATGTCGAGTACTGTTAATCTTAATTCTACTTCTCCAAGTATTACAGCCCAAGGTAGTGGTGGTTCTTGGCAGGTGGTAGAATTTGATCCCACTGGTAACCATGTATATATGGTATCTAATACAACTCAAGTCGGATATGCAAAAACTGTCTATCAATATACTATGAGTACACCACACGATTTAAGTACCCTAAATACTACTCCTGCAAATACCTTAGATATGTCTAGTAGAGTTTCAGGTACTATTGCTCACTATTGCCCTTTACACATAACTAATTCTGGATATGATTTATATTTTGGAGATTATCAAAACAATATAATTTACCAATGGAAGATGTCTACTGCGTATGATCTTAGTACTGCATCCTATCATGGTGCTTCTTCTGCTATTTTTGTGAATACTATGGCTAGTTTGTTTATTCAACCGAATGGGCTAACTGGATATCAAGTTCAAGATGGTATTACTGGAAGTGCTGTGCTAAGAGAATTTACCATGTCGGTCGCGTGGGATATTACAACTGCATCTCTAAGTGGAACAACTTCAAGCACTCTTATATCTCGAACACAAGCTGTTACTATTTCCCCTGATGGTACTTTAGTGATAGCCTCTGATGCTTTTGGTAGTACGACCAGTAAGTATTTTACTATGTCTCCGGGCTATGATTTATCATCTTTAAGTTCTGGAACTTCTTTTACTTGGCAAGGAAATTCGAGTCACACTACAGATACTAGATTTAGCTCTAATGGAGCGCTATTATATGGATGGACTGGAACTTACATTTACAACTATACAACAGGTAGTACTGCAGC
>Ga0257114_1001651_pt1 | contig 15524 bp, 23 predicted proteins | sample SI112_10mmetaG_FD_190149 | JGI IMG/M metagenome (GOLD analysis project Ga0257114, IMG submission 190149) | Marine microbial communities from Saanich Inlet, British Columbia, Canada - SI112_10m | ecosystem: Environmental > Aquatic > Marine > Inlet | place: Canada: British Columbia | collected...
ACCATCTCTAAAATATCCCCACACCCACGCACCTTCAACAATGAAAGACGGCGACTGGCCTAAGCCAGATATGCCAGATGATGTAACAGGCAATACAACAGACGCCCAAGGCAAATCTGCGGTTGCGATTTTATTCTTATTGCTAGTATGTACGCCAAGACATCTAACACGCAGCCTGCCTAGTTTCTCAGGATCAAATCTATCCTCTACTACGCCGACAAAATGTTTAAACTCCGAAATTCCTAAGAAGGCCATTTATATTCCTACCGATATATGTTTGTTTTTAATCACTACGCTATATGTCATTTAATACTATTTAATTCTTTCCTACGCAAACTCTTATTATGCTCTTGTATTTCTGTATTATGTATATAACAATCACTATGCCCTAAGGAAGCCTTTGCCATATCTACTTTATCCATACTCTTTATGAAGTAGGCAGTCGCTAGACTGACTTTAGCTTTGATTGATTGCATATGACTTGATGTCCCTTTGTAAAACTTGTGGTATCTGTTATAGTATGTTATACAGTCATACTTATAGTGAGCGTCCTCTATTAGTCTTATAAATTTGTCTTTACATCTCTTGCTAATGTCTATTATCTGCGTTCTTATGTTCATATTCTCATTGCCTTTGCTCAGTTAATTGTTTTCTCTCATATTGTGGCGTGCTGGCCTGCCTTAGTCAAAAAAAATCTGACTCTTAGCAGCTCTAAGCCATTATCTCATTATGCGTTTCTTGGTTTGCCTCGTTTATTATTGCCTCGTCTAATTGATATTGTAAAAATGTAGTAGCGTCTAGGTTTTCTCTATTTGTGTGTATATCTATGTTTTCTTCTGGATATGCGACTCTTACTGCGTCTTTCACTAACTCTAGGTTCATTTTGTGATTATCTTTTGATGTATTGATCTTATGATGTATTGTTCTAATTAGATAGCGACCACTCATATAAGGATCAAAGTCTAGTGGATTGTCTTTCTTAACTGGTTCATAACTTGGCACTTCAAAACTGCATAAATCCCCAACTGATATGCCTGTGAAACCTTTACAATCTAAACTAATCACTTGACTCTTAAATGATAGTTTCTGTGCCATATTAGCAGGAAATATTCGTTCACCTGCTGGTCCCTCGTAATCGTTTTGTATCTTTTCTGTTGTTGATATTAAGTTCAATCGTCCTTCAGGTTTGTCTGAAATCATTTTATTTTCTTTAAAGTTAAACAATGGCAACTGTGATTTATTATCTATCTTGCCACCTGATCCATCGTGTTCAGTATGAAATATAGTAGGAAAGTATATGTTGTAGTCAAAGTCTATTTCTGTAAAAGTTTTGTTAAACATATCGTGGGTAATAGTTCTACTAGCATATACGCCATTAGATAAATTCTTTAGTGTATCAAACTGGTCTTTGATTGTGTAACCATCAACTGTTTGCATTTCTCTTATTACATCTGTTTCACCTGTACCACCTTTTACATTTCTAGGTTTCTGTTGAAACTTGGCTGCTACTGGTCTTGCAACACCACCTATTGCTAACATATTTTCTAAACTTCTAAATCTAAAACCATTACTATCTTCGTAGAATAACATACCACTTGAATTATATTTTAATGGTTCTGACATTGCTGATAATTTAGCAATAGCATTCAAAGGTTTAACTCTAGGCATAACAAACTTATGTACACCTTTTGTTTCTTCTATAATCAAATTCTTTTTACTATCTAAATCACTTCTCAACATATCTACAACCATACTATCAACAGTACCTTCCATAGTCTTATTGACTCTTGTCATTTCATTATCAATTATTTCTCTACTGCAAAAATGTAGTACATATATTTGTGATCTAGGTGTCAAAGGCGTTCTATTACTGATTTTGTAAATAAACATAGGGTGACCTGTAACACTAGTGAAATCGTAACCTCTACTGCAGCCTGGCGTAAATAGACGAAATTCTATGCGTTCATAACCTGTCAAAGGTAAATGTGATATAACAGATTGACCATCTGCGACTACTACACTACCTGATAGACCTGCGCCGTCAAGTGTTTCGTATATGTCTATTTCTAAAACTTGTGTTTTGATTGAGATTGATTTAGCATTCTTATTAGAACCATCTGCTGATTGATACGACACTAGGGTAATATCATCTAGTAGAAATCTACCTGCTCTTGTAAGTTTACTTGTATCTATTTGTGAGTACATAATTATTCATTCATTAATCTTTCAAATTCTTCAATTATTGCTGGTAAGAAAGACGGTGATAGTAATTTAATTCTACTAATTCTATCTTGTTCTCTTTGTTCATATTCTCTATTTGAAACTGCTTGTGCGCCTGCGTCTGTACTATTACATTCTATTAGGTGTGAGTAATCAATTGATGTTTGTGGTCCACTTGACTGCACCTTTTCGTAATGATGTATTGCGTCTGGTATATCATATTTGTCATTTACAAATTCTTCAAATGCTTGAAACGATAACGGCCAACCGTGTAGACCATCTGTTACATCATTTGAAATAAGTATAATCCAATGTAGTTCAGGACTGCCAAAATGTCTTTCTGCAATAGTTTCAGGTCTCTCACCATCAGCAACAAAATATTCTGAATAAAGACTTGCCTCATTCTTAATTTTATCTCTTATCTTAATTCTTCTCCATAAATCACTAACAAGTTTATAATCTTTTGTACCTGGTATGATATATTGACCTTTAGGAAATCTTGTAAAATACATTAAAATCCTTTTGCGACTGTTTCTTTAGTCATAATTTCTGTTTCACCAAATGTCAAGTTCATTGTAATAATAGTAGGTGGAGCACCTCTTTCATCTGGCGTTAGTGTAGATACAACACCTTCAGGTCCATAATCTATTGAACATTGTTTTAATACACAACGACTAATTCTAGGTAAGTATGAGTTTTCATTATCTCTATACATATATGTTATTTGAAATTCTGATGGTACATTGAAGTAACCATTAGCACCACTTTGTTGTTCAGGTAACATATGAAATCTAAACAGTTGTAATATCTTGTGTACACTATCTTTTTCTTTCTCATTCTTCGGTGCAAAAGTAAATGGAAAACTAAACTCTCTAAATGGTACTGATTTGAATATTGATTCTAAATTAGGATTCTTTGCTTGACCTTTAAACTTGTCATATAATTGTCTGCTGTTTTCAAACCCAGGTATTAATCCAACAACACCAAATGCTGCCTCTTTAGTTAATTCTTGTATTACAGCAGTTGATCCTTTTGCTGCTGCTTTTAATTTATCTTTAAAACCTGTATCGTTGATTACACCACCAATACCTCCGAGTACATCTCCTGCAAGACCTGTGTCCATTGCCTCATAGTCAGCAGAATAATTATATTTCATTCCTTCAGCTGGCATATACAATATGATACTATCTGAAATATAATTGTGATTTGATCCAAACTTAGCAAAGACACCTGAATTGACACCTCTAACTCTATTAGTTTGTTCTATGCCTCTACTTTTTATGTTTTTGATACTTCGTACAGATGTACCTTTTACTTTACCACCATACCAATTTTTTTCACCACCAACATAGTTTTTAGAATTGTCTGTTAATAATCCATTATTAAAAGTTTGAGTTCTATATGATGATTCATTGTGCATAAGAACATCAAATATAACATAGTGTCCATCGCCCATATTACTTGTTTCTTGTGGATAATAAACTGATCCGTATGAATAAGGATTTTCTTTTAAGTGTGCCGTAGGACTATCATTACCTATCTCTAATGGAGATTTGCCTAATAGTTTAGCAGCGATTTTCTTCGTCTGTCCTGCATTAGCAAAAGATGAAGCTAACTTACCACCTATTGCGTTCATAGCCATAGAAGTTACTTTACCTTTGATTACATTTGCTACTTTTGATGTCCAAGCCATTTATTATATCCTTACTAAATATTGTTATAACTATTTATATGATATGAGTAAGTCTTTTAAAGGAATATATAAACCGATTAAACCTGAAAAATATGTCGGTAACCCGAATAACATAGTGTATCGTTCACTTTTAGAGCGTAAGTTTATGGTGTACTGTGATAATAACCCAGGTGTAACAAATTGGGCAAGTGAAGAATTAGCAATTAGATATTACAGTCCTATTGACAAGAAATATCATAGATACTTTCCAGACTTCATAATTAAAACAGATAAGAATAAGAAAATGTTGATTGAGATTAAACCTTCTCGTCAATGCAAAAGACCTGTCCCAGGCAAGAAGAAAACTAAATCGTATATGCGTGAGAGTTTTGAGTTTATTAAAAATCAAGCAAAGTGGTCAGCAGCAACAAAGTATGCTGAAGATAACGGTGCTGTGTTTAAAATAATTACTGAAAAAGATTTAGGTTACAAGTATTAAAAATCAGCAGAACCTGTACTACCTTGTTTAACAAATTTAAATGATGTATCAGGTTCGTGTTCTATAAATCCTGAAACATTAGAAGAAGATGATTGACTACTATTTGATGTAGCATTGTTTTGTACATTGATTACGGTAGGTGGTTTGATATTATTACTTTCTGATTCTAAAGATTTAAGCATTGAAGATGTTTTTAACTGCCCACCTGCATTATCGCCTATTATATCTTTTATACTCAATGCTTTTGCATTTTCATTAACTTCATCACTTAAATAAGATTGTGTGTCTTGCGTTCTATTTGCTTTTGCTTGTTCGTAACCTTCTTCACCTGGTTGATAAATTTGTCCATCAAAATCAACAGCAGGTGCATTTGAGGCGTCTTTTGATTGTGCTAAAAATTCATCTACATTATTGTCTTTTATTTCTGCACCATCATTACCAATAGCGTAAGTGCCATCGTCCATTTGATCGTATGACTTGGCTTTCATATTTGAAACTTTTTCGTCTTCGTCTGCTTCAGCTTTACCTAGTCCTAGTTTTTTACCTAACCAAGAGTTACTAAACCATTCACCTATTGCCTTAAAGAAACCTGTAATCTTGTCCCATATCTTCATAAAGAAAGCTGCTATCTGGTCAATTCTTTCTGCAACAAATTGAATTGCTGCTACAACTGCAAGAAATACACCAGCAATCATTATTCTAGCAGTTTTGAAAAAGTTTACAAGACCCTTAAATGCTTTTGCTAAACCACCTTTTGTAAATAGTGAAGTTAGACCAGAGAATACACCCTTACCGGCTTTAGAAAAAGATGTCATAGCGTCTCCAATAGTATCAGGTATAATCATAAATGCTTCTTTCATCTCCTGAAATTTACTAAATCCTTGATCTTCTCTACCTGTGTCTGCTGATATTCCTGTTTTCTTTTCAATCTTCTCGTTATCTTCTTTTAATTTAGAAATATCTTTTTCATTTTGTTCAATATCTTTTTGTGCTATTACTCTCTTGTCAGCACCTTTTACATCTGCTTCATCTAACGCCTTTTGTAATTGTACTCTTTCTAGTGTTTTTGATGTAATTTCTTTTTCATTTGCTTTGTACTCTTGTTGAAGAGCAAATATTTCTCTTTGTGTTAATAATACTACTTGATTGCCTCTTATTTCTGCTTTTAAACCTTGTTCTCTAAACCCAGCAAGTTTATCTTCTAATTTCATTTGTCTATCATTAAATCTGTCAACTGTATCTGCTAAGTCTTTATTATATTCTCTTAAATCAATTCCTAATTCATTTGTTAGTTTAACTAATTTGTTTATTGCTATGGCAAAGTTATCAACAGGACCTGATTTTAATTCATCTGTTATATCTTTAATCATAGCAGGAACATTACCAATAACTGATTGTGCCGTTGCTTTTAAACCATCAGCACTTGCCTGTTGTATAGAGCTAGCAAGTCTTTGCATTTCTGCTTTTACATCCATAGGTGTATTAGCCACATCTTGTGGACTTGCCTGTTCTATTCCTGCTTTTTGTAGTTTCGGTAATGCCATTGTTAATCTTTGTTTTTAATCTTTGTTGCCTTGCCGTTTACATATATTGCAAACCACCCAGCGCCTGCCCCTACTACAACTGATACAAGACCTGCTTGTGCGTTGTTAGGTGCCTCTAGTGCCATAAACCAAGTTATAACTTCCATAAATGCCCAACCATAGGCGAACATCATTAGTCTAGGTACTAGTCTCCAGTTAGAAAGTAATTCTGGCATTTCTACTTCTATGAAGTGCCATAGTTGTTTAACAGCGTATTTAAAACCTGTCCAACCACTATTTAATAAGTTGTTAAAATTCCACATATATTATCCTTTACTTTGTTCTCTTTTTTTTCTCTCGTTTTCTTCTTTTATATGTCGTATCAATAAAGATACATATACATCTCTTTCCCACGGTAACATAGCCTCAATCTCGTTTAGCGAATACTTATGATGGTGCATAAGTGCAAAATTAACTTCAAATATCGCCTCTAGGCTGTTGTGGGAGAGGCCAATCCGAAAAAATCTTGTAACCCGCTGAAGGTGATTGTACTTTCAACTCCTGTCTTCGGGTTCTTCACTTTTGTTGTATGTCTTAATTTAGGCATAGTGTCAAAGAATTTTCTTATTTTAGAAAACTGATCTTGTGATAAATTTTCAAAAAACTCTTTTAATTCTTCTTGTGTTGATTCAGTTGTAGGGTAATTCTTCTCACCCTCGTAAATGTAATCAACGCAACCTATGATTAATTTTAAAATATCTGCGTATTTAAGTGCCTTGATACCTTGTGTATCGTACAACACTTTCATATTAGGATATTTCAACATCACACCTAATTTTCTTTTCTCATCTAACAAAACATCATTTGTGTGTGCGTCATCTACTTGCACCTCAACTTTTGATATGTCAACTTCTATGTCGCCATAGGTTTTGCTATCATCTGGACAAATAATCTTAAACTTAGCAACTTCTCCTACTGACTTTGCCCTAACTTGTAGGAAAATATATTCTACATCAAATGTAGGTAATAGTTCTACATCTATCTTATTAAATGTTACAGCAGTCAAAATATCTTTTGTTGCTGATTGCATTTGGTTTTCATCACCTGATTCAAGTGCCATATATAAAACTTTTTCTTCTTTTACAAGAAAAGGTCTATATTGTACCTTCATATCCGTTGATGGTAAAGTCAACTCAAATCTCGGTGTTTCAACTATTGGTAACGCCATTATAACTCCTTATTATATTTAAATATTTAGTGGTGGTATTTTAAATGGTGGGAATACTCTTCCGCCAGTTACTCTACCTAGAGGTACTCGTCTTCTTAAATCGTTAAGTACATCTCTACCTGCCCTTCTCAATTCAGGTGGCAGTTTATTTATCAAACTACCAAACATTCCTCTATTATTCTTAACTTCAGGTATCTTGCCTAAAGGTTGTCCTAATTCTATATTACCTTGTTTATCTATAAAGTAATTAATCCAGTATCTAAATGAAAAATCTACATCTATTGTTTGTATATTATTAGCGTCGTGGGAATATTCTATCGCACCTATCTTACTAGGAAAGCAATCTATCAATTGTACACCATAAGTTATATCGTCCCGTTCTTGTCTGCTAGCAAATTGACCTAATTGAAATATGTTTAGGTTAGCAACATAGTTATCATAATAGTTTGTATTAAATGTAGATGATGTTGACATAGCAGATTTTTGCCATAATTCAAAGTATGATCTTTCTCTCATAAATTTATCAGCATAAAATGTTGCTGATATACCAGATGATTTCATATCATATACAAAATTTCTAGCAGGTGCATTGCCGTGTCTAATTTCTTTAGTTGACATCTCTCTTTCAGGCATACTGATTGAAGAACAAAATGCTCTTACTCGTCTACCATTTGCCTGTTGTATGGCAAGTAAATCTGTTTGTGATGGAAATGCTTGTTTCTCTAGTGCTGCTGATGATGTGTCTTCAAAACCTTCTGAAAATAAAGCACCATCTGATATACCTTTAGGTAAATTAAACTCAGCATAAAATCTTGCCTTTCTAGCAAAACCTTCTGCCTCATTTACATATGATTGAAAACGACCTATTGTAGTTTCAGGATTACTACCCATTCTTCGCTGTAATCTACTGTCGCCTGCTACATCATCTAGCGATCTATCTCGTGGTATTCCGATACGAACATCATAACCACCAATTCTTTTTCCGCCTCTTAATATTGCCATTAGTATGGACTCCCTTTTTTAAACTGTGCCACTGGTAAATAAACTGATAATGCTGCCTTGTCATAATCTATTCTTAAAAAACTTGATCTCACGTGACTAAACAAATATTTCTTAATCGTATTTTTAACCAATGGTATATTCTTAACTCTATCATAACTGACATCAAACCTATTTCTAGTAGTTATTTCTGAACCTCTTGTAGAAAACTTTTGTAATCTTTCTAACAAAGTAAATCTAGCACCAGGTCTTAAATAATGAAAGTTAATCCCTGCAAATCCACCTGGTATTCTTTCAATAGGTAATACTAGAGGAAAGGTATCATAATATGGTAATGTCTTCTTATATTTAGGGTCATAAAAGAACATATTTAAACGACCAATACTAGGTCTGCCATTTAATTTACCTTGATTCATTAATCTTCTAGCAGATATTTTATCTGCGATAGAAGCAATTGCTTGTTGATACCACCTAGTGCCTTTTCTGACACCTGCGGCCTTATCTACTAATGGATCTAATATTGACGGCATATGCTATATTTATGCTTAAAAAAGGGCACTTTAGTTACCTAAAGCGCCCTTAAAGTATGTACTACCAAGAGAGAGAGTCTTACTCGTCCTCTGCTAATTTACTAAAATATGACATTGTATCGTCATCATCACTAGCAACTGGCGAGTTTGTACTACTTTTTACTGAACCATTTGTTGTAGGTGGGAGGTCTGCAACAGCAACGGTTTCAGTTTTTCTAGCACCCGATAACACCCTATTCAGCTTCTCTTTGAGTTCCTCATAGGTTTTAAAATTATCAGCCGCTAAAAACGGTTTTAAAGCGTGTTGACTTGACCAAGTCTTTTTGATCTCCTCATCATTACCAGCAAGTGCTGATACGCTTTCAAATTCAGATTTGTCGTAGTTCCAATAACCATCAACTTTTCTGATTTTAAGTTTGAAGTTTGCACCTTTCCAAAAGTCAAACGGATTGATTGCCGCTTCATCTTCAAATGCCGGTTGCATTGCTTCAGTTACCTTATCAAATATCTTTTTACCAAATTTGTATAAGAAAACTTTGCCTTCATTCTCTGGATGTTTTGGATCAGATACTACTAGAATATTTGAGTAATAAGATAGTTTTCTTTTTCTCTTTCTAGCAATTTCTTTATCACTATCAACACCTGTATTCCAAAGTCTTGTGTTTTCTTCCGACACAGGATCTTTTTGATTTAATGTTGTTAATGAGTTCTCAATATACCAACCACCAGTTCCTTGGAAAGCGTGAGACCATACTCTTTGCCAAGGCAAGTCTTCGCCTTCAACAGCAGGTAAAAATCTAATAACAGCATAACCGTTACCAGTTTTGTCTAACTCTGGTTTCCAAAATCTATCGTCTTGGTATTTGTTCTTGTTTGAATTGTCCTCGGGATTGAGGTTTGTTTCAAGTGCCTTTGTAAGTTTATCAAAGTTACTTGATGATGATTTTAAAGTTTCAAAATCCATATTCGTATTCTCCTTATATTATTATATTCGTTGTATTTGTATATTCCTGTTTAATCGGAATGTATTATTATTTAGTATTGTTTTTCTTCCACTTTGCATAATCTTTTGCCCAAGCACTTGCTGATTTAGCAGGACTAGGCAATGATCTTCGTATCATCTTTTCTTTTAACTTTTCACAAGTAGAAACGATACTATTTAATAATCTGTAAATTAATCCGTCTAACATAATTTCATTATAACACTATTTGAGCATATTGTCAAGCGTGGTATAGTCAATATATTTTATATTCTTCATACTTGCCCACGCCTCTGGTATTGTACTAATAGGGTCTGAACCATCGCCTCCGTTTGGATTTACCTTGTAGAAAGTGATGTTTTGATGTTCTTTTATTAGTTCTAGCCATTGATTTATCCAATTGACACTAGGTGTCTTGTGTGCCTCTTTTAGACCATAATGTTTTGTGTCTTTGTATATATTGTTTAGTTTGTCATTATGACTCTCTAAATCGTGTCCTAGTAAAAATACTTCGGTAGGTTTATTATCTAATACTGCAAAGTAACCTGAAGTAGGACCTGCAGCCCAACCTCTATCTTTAGTATCACCTGACTTGGTAATCATATAGTCTTGTACTGCTCTGACCTTATCATCGCTGGTAACCCAACTTACATTTATTAATGAGTGATTAACTTTCTTTTCTTCTCTAGTCTTATTCTTTTTCATTATCTCTATCACACCTGCTAAATTAGAACCGTGTAATACAAACTCTTTACGATCACCTCTTTCATTACTGTTGATTACATTTTCTTTCTTAATTAAATCGTAATCTTGGTCTGAATAGTTTTGACCTGCATATAATAATTGTTCATACATTTCACCTGGCATTGTGTTCCAATCTCTAAACACACACTTGTTGTCTTGTGCATAACCTGAATTGTATATCTCGTGCATTATACCCATATCAACAGCAGTAATTACATCTGGTGTAAAATCTCTATACAAAGCATTACAACCATATATCTTGCCGTGTGGTCTTAATGTTTCTAAATCTAAATGCTTTCTACTCTCACCATTACCGATACAAAATACTCTACTCATATACTTTACCGTCTTTAGGTTTTAGTAGTGCTACTTCTTTTTCTGTCTTGTCAAATTTAGATTGGAAAGTTCTCTTGTTCATTTTCTTTATATGCCATTTGAAATCAAAACTAAACTTTGTCATATCAGTTAAGTTCCATATTACTATCTTGTTGTCTGTAAACTTATTAATATACAATGCCTCTTTCTTAAAAAATTCACTTTTCTCAATCAGACTATCGTATTTCTTTCTCTCAATAATAAGACCTTCTAAAGCATACTTGTGGTCGCTTTCAAAGTTTCTTTTCTTAAATTCACAAACATACTTATCACTAATTGCGTCAAAGGCAGCGTATGATGTGCCTTCTACAACTAATGGATTGTCTGCAAATATAGAAAGTTTGTTTAGTTCTTCAACAAGTCCTTTTTCATTATTAGACCAAACCATTCTACCAACCGTACCTTTTCCAAAACTCTTTTACTTTGCTGTAACTTCTATTAAATGTGCCTGCTAATAGTAATTGATTCATTTTATATTCTTTTTCAAATTTAGGATCTTCAGTTATATCAACTTGTGTAAAATCAGGTTCTTCTTTTGGTATTAATATGAATTGTGCAAGAGGTGTTCCTGCTTTTAATATAATTTCTTCTTCATCATCTACACAATGCCAAAACATAGGTATAGTTCCTACACCAGCAATTCCTAAATGAGGATCAAGTACACCTGACATAGTTGTAAATCTATTATCATCTAATAAAAATGGGTGTGTCTGTAATAGTTTATAACCTTTAGGTATTCTTGCCATCCAAGGTAAATTAATTTTAATTATCTTTTTCATTGTATTTTTTGGCCAGTTTTCAAAGAAAGGATAAAATGCGTGTGTCATATGTTTTGATACAATAGGTTGTTGTTGTGATTGAAAAGGTATATCAAAATTAATATCTTCACCATCAGCAAATGTTTTTAGTTTTATATCTTGGTGCAATCTCATTATCCAACCTGTATTTTGTACCATTTGAAGTGCTGGACATTTTGCTGTATGTCTTTCTTCGTTATCTGTATTCTTTTGTCCTGACCTTGCTTGTGGTGCTTCAAAATCTCGTCTATGTGGTGCTGCTATAGAACCATTTGTTTTCATATCTTCTACTGCCTTTTTAATCCAAGAGTGTTTATATTCAGACGCTCTTATGATAGGCATTACTTCCTCTACACCAGGTGATGTACAGATAAATTCTAATTTAGGTTTCTTATCCATTTTTTATTACCTCTTTCATTATTAATTTACATTCAGTTATATTATAGTTTATAAAAGGTTTCAACTTGGCAACCTTATGTGCGATTTTAGGCCAGACAACCCTTTCTTTAATTTCCTTATTCCAATTTTTGATAAACGATAAGACTTGGTCAAGCACAACGAAGGTTTGGAAAGACGCTCTCCTTTGAATAAGTAAGCGTAAAAGTCGTGGATGTTGTCCGCTATTGCAAACGAAACCATCATCAAAAGAAATCCGCTTACTGCTAAAATCATTAAGAATATTAACAAAGTCGTTTCTAAAATGAAATTTAAAGTTGTCTTTAACTTTTTTATATTTGAGGTAAGTATCTCGTCCATCATTTTCTAATAAGTTCCCAATCCAGTTTTTATCTTTCTCAATAAAATTTGCAACAATGAAATCAAGTATTTCATTCTGATTATATTTAGTTGAGAGTTTATGAAAAAAATATCTGTCATTTCGTTTTGTAAATGTATCTAGTTTAATATTTACCTTACCATCATAGTCAAAATAATTATAGTTGGTAGTAAAATGTAATTTAACTGCCATATAGACTCTAAAAACATCAAAACCTCCATACATATCTTTTACTCATTACCTTGTTCACAACCTATATCGTGTAATATACTTAAAATTGCAATTACAACTCCTAATCCTATTATGCCCCATAGAGCAGTAGATTTCTCTACAAATAAGATGTGGTATAACATCTCCATACCATTCATACAGGCAAAGTGCCACCTTTCTTTTCTTTTAACATTTTAAGGTTGACTGCCTCGTGTTTTATCTTTTCTTTTAATGACTTGTTGACCATAGTTTTAATTGTTCCTACATCAACATCAATCTCTTTACAATAATCTATGATGGCATCCATATAAGATGTTCTCGTTTCTTTGACTATTGATTCTATTTTTAAACTAAATTCTTTACTATTCATAGTTACACTATAACACATTTCTCTTGTTTTGTCTAGTGTGGTTACACGCTAGCGTAACCACAATAGGGGCCCACCTAACCTTTGTGTTAGGTATTCTGTAATACATATTCAGGATCCGATACTGTGTATGGATCATCATCATTACTACTATTATTAAGACCTGGTTCTTCAAACCAATTTTCTATTAGACCGTTCTTAACTACAGCAGCATATCTCCAAGACCTCATACCAAAACCTTGTGCTGGTTTATTAATCAGCATTCCCATTGATCTGGTAAAAGTACCACAACCATCAGGTATCATCTTTACATTCTTTATATTTAAATCTCTTGCCCAAGCATTCATTACAAAGGCGTCATTTACTGATATACAATATACATCATCATAACCTTGTTCTTTAAATTTTGAATATAACTCGTCATACATAGGTAGTTGTTGTCCTGAACAAGTAGGTGTAAATGCACCTGGTAGACTAAACAATACAACTTTTCTATCTTTAAATAGATCGTCTGTTGTTACATCTTTCCAAGTACCACCAATAAAAGTACAACCACCTTTTTCATCGGTGTCGCCTTCTCTAAATTTGAAAGTGTGATTTATTAATTTCCACTGGTTCATTATATACTCCTTTACATTATTAATACGCCTGTTTCTGTTACGAGGTACAGGCAAACCCTAAGCAGACTAAGCTGCTAAAGCATAACTTTCGTTAGCATTTATAAGTTGACATTACGGTGTCAGCGATTAAACTCCAGTAAGGTTTAGTAGTAGTCGATTCTGATTCACCCCCTCAAAGCACACCTCAATGTGTTTTAAATTGGTGGAGGTGGGTGGAATTGCACCACCGTCCTCACTAGTTATTATATTACCTTCGCCGTCTAATTCTTTTTATACTTTTCTAAATCTGATATCAAGTCAAATGTATGATATAAGATACAAGATTCAAGTCCGTTAGGTATTGCTAAAACAGCAACTGATTCTGTTTTATCTTTGTTTACCATATAGGTCATCATATAAACTGGTTCTCCATCTTTCATCATACGAGTTCTACCTAATGATAAGTGTAAAGGTTCAAACTCAAAATGTTTTAAGTAGACCTCTATCTTATCAGGTGTCCCACACAAAGAAGGTAGTTGTTGCATATACAAAGAGTTGTCTTGTAAACTCTTATCGTGGTCTGCGTATGCAATAGTACCAAATAATATACCTAATATTAATACTAATTTTTTCATTTATTCCTTTAGCGTGTTAGGTCGCAAGTAGGATCAAATGGTCTTATGTAATACTTTTGACTTTATCTTTGTTTAATTCTTCGTAATATTTATAAAAGTCTTGTATCGCTTTACCAAGCGACTCTTTATAATCGTTAGGATTCTTTTTGTAACAAGCGACAGAACCGTCTTCACCTGCAAGTAATATGACTATTTGTTCTATGGGTTTACCGAATATCTCCTCGTACATAATAGCATAGGCAGTTGTCTGTAAAAAGTAGTTCTCTATCCAAGACTCTTGTCGTTCTTTGTTCGCTGTTTTGAAATCTATTACTGAAAGTTTGCCGTTATATTCTGCAACACAATCAACTTGACCTGCAATGGTCAACTTGTGTGAAAACATACACGCTTCTAATAAGTGAATATTTTGTACCTGATCTACATAAGGTTTTAATAACCTAAACAGACCTATTGGTAATACACTTCTCTCACTAGGTGTTTCACCCTTTAAGTATTGTTCAATAAGTTTGTGTGTTGCTGTACCTCTACGAGCAGCACGACCCATTTCCCAATTAGCGGCGCCTTCACCTACATTCTTACGCCACTGGACTAATCCTTCTTTTTTTCTTATGTTTAGGACAGTAGTTACCGATGGATAGTTCTTTTCACCTATCGCATAAAATCTATGTCCGTCTATACTTTTACCTTTAGTTTTAGGTAATAGTGTCTTGTCTATTTCTTCAAATTTAAATTTACTCATAATATACTATTATAACATTATATTGTCAACAAGTCAAGCGTCAAATAGACCTATAATCCATCATTTTAGATACAAGGTTATTTCGTTCTTTTACTTGTTCATTATTAAGCGTTTCAACAGCTCAACTAGGGTCATACGGTTCGTACACCGTCTTACCATCATCATTTCTGTATGCTCTTAATACTTGTTTTCTATTGTCTTCATCATTCTTATAAGAACAATGGATCCACCCACTATTAGGTTCCTCTGGATTGTGAAATTCCAATATCAATTGGTCAAAGTTTAATTTGTCTATGATATATTTTGCTAGTTCAGCATTTGCTAAACCAAATATTTCAAAGTCCGCCGCCTGGCCCTTTGCGTGTTGTGATTTCAAACTTGAACCAATCTTTACGCATAATTCAGGACTACGATATCCACTTGATACTGATACTACCTTGCCATAATGTTCTCTAATTGGTTGTAGTATATTTTCACATAGTTTTTTTAAATTATCCATATGATCTTCGCTCGGATTATTACTAATACCGTGTCTGTCTGCCGTTTGAGAGGCAGTCATTTCTTTAAGCGAGAAGTTGTTGCTTAACTGCATTTATTTTTTCCTTTGCTTGTAGTTTTAGTTTCTTTAGAGT
>Ga0257114_1001655_pt1 | contig 15502 bp, 18 predicted proteins | sample SI112_10mmetaG_FD_190149 | JGI IMG/M metagenome (GOLD analysis project Ga0257114, IMG submission 190149) | Marine microbial communities from Saanich Inlet, British Columbia, Canada - SI112_10m | ecosystem: Environmental > Aquatic > Marine > Inlet | place: Canada: British Columbia | collected...
AAAATCCCAAGCTTCGCGTGATAATGCAAAGGCTCAGAGAACTGTTCCTTCAGATGTCAAGCCAGAGACTCAACTGGCTTCTGCACCTGCTACCGTTGAGTTTGTTTCTGCAGCGCCGACCTCAACAACCGCTGAAGCAACAGTTCCTGCACAAACGAAAACAGTAACTGGTTCGCGTAACGACGTGTTCAAGACCATTCAAACCCCAGTGGCTAAGCCATCAACGGACCGCCGTCGCCGTCGTCGCCGTGACGACAAGAAAGGTGGCGGCCGACAAAAGCAAGAAAAGAAGTTGAACCGGCAAAAGTACCTCGAATACAAATATGCAGCCAAGGATATATTGGACTCAGATCAAGTTTCTGAGGAGCATCGTTCGAATGTTCTCGGTCAAATATGGGCAAAGGGTGAACGAATCGGAATTGCAGATTCTCTCTTGTTCATTGAATCCAAAGTGGAAGAAGAAATTCTCCCTCGCGAAGTCGCAGACAAACTAAGAGATTTAGTTTCCCGAATGACGACAAGAAGGTGATATGATGACTGACTTAACAGTAAGCGAAAACATGGTAGCAAGCGTACATTACAAAGGAACATTGCCTGAAAGCGGCGATGTTTTTGATAGCAGTGAAGGACGTGAACCCTTGACATTTCTCGTTGGGCACAAGCAAATGATTCCTGGATTTGAGGAAGAGATCATGGGTGCCAAAGTTGGAGAATCTCGTGAATTTACCCTTAGTTCGGAACGTGCATACGGCGATCGTGACGACGAAGCAGTTCTCGAAATTCCAAGAGCACAATTTGAGCAACTGGAAAAAGAAGCTTCGCTCGAAATCGGAATGCAATTGGTTGCACAGATGCCCCATGGCCCATCACCGTTCACAATTACTGCGTTAACAGATGAAGCAGTAACTGCAGATTTCAATCACACATTGGCTGGACAATCTCTAACATTTTCGGTCGAAATTGTGGAATTGCGTGAGGCAACAGAAGACGAAATGTCACACGGGCACGTCCACGGTCCAGATGGTCACCACCACGATTGAGTGGGAGTGTTGATGAAGCCCCTCTACATGGAGGGTACATGGTCAGTCAGCGCAGAGAGGACTGGAAGACACTGAGTGGTCTTAATCTCGAATTACAGAGTACTGCTAAAACGCTGGCTGGACTACAAATTAGCGAAGATCAACTTGGCGATGCAGGTTCACCTCCATACACTCGCGGAATTCACTCGACTATGTACCGGTCACGATTGTGGACCATGAGGCAATATGCTGGTTTTTCAAGTGCCAAAGCAACCAATGAACGGTTCAAACTCCTGCTCGAACGCGGACAGAAGGGGTTGTCAGTTGCTTTTGACCTCCCAACGCAATTAGGCCTTGATGCTGATGATGAAATGTCACTTGGTGAAGTTGGTAAAGTAGGTGTTTCGATTTCATCACTCTCTGATATGCGTGAACTCATGGACGGAATACCGCTTGACAAGGTAAGCACTTCCATGACAATTAATGCGCCAGCAATGGTTCTTCTCGCCATGTATATCGCTGTTGGAGAAGAACAAGGTGTGCCTCCAAACCAAGTATTAGGCACCATACAAAATGACATACTCAAGGAATACATTGCTCGTGGAACATATGTGTTCCCTCCTGCACAAAGCATGAGGCTTATTACCGATATCTTCGAATATTGTTCAACGAATGTTCCGCGCTGGAACACGATTTCAATCTCGGGATATCACATTCGTGAAGCAGGTTCAACGGCCGTTCAAGAAGTAGCGTTCACTCTAGCCAATGCACTTGCTTATGTCGAGGCTGCAGTCGAAAAAGGGCTTGATGTCGATAGTTTTGCTCCTCGTCTCTCATTCTTCTTCAACTGTCATAACGATTTCTTTGAAGAGGCCGCTAAGTTCCGAGCCGCTCGCACACTCTGGTATGAGTTGATGTCAGAGCGATATTCTCCAAAAAATCCGAAGTCTTCTATGCTGAGATTCCACACACAGGTTGCTGGTGTGAGCCTCACTGCTCAGCAACCTCTCAACAACATCGCACGGGTGACGATTCAGGCATTGGCTGCAGTTTGTGGAGGGACTCAAAGCCTCCACACGAATTCTTACGATGAAGCATTGGGTTTGCCAACGGAGAAATCTGCCACAGTAGCCCTCCGGACACAGCAAATCATTGCCGAAGAAAGTGGTGCTGCTGACGTGGTAGATCCACTCGGCGGCTCATACCACGTTGAAGCTCTAACAAAGCAAATACATGATTTGGCACTTGAGCAGATACTGAAAATTGAATCACTAGGCGGTGCTTTGAAGGCTATTGAGCAAGGATGGCAGCAAAGGGAAATACACAATGCAGCGTATCAGCATCTCAACGATGTTGAATCTGAATCGAGACTCATAGTGGGCGTCAATCATGGCCTCATGGAAGATGACACTGTGACTGAAGTTTTGAAACTGGACCCAACAGTCGGCGATGAACAATGCCGTCGACTGGCAGAACTTCGCAGTTCAAGAGACGCAGAATTGGTTGCCGATTGCCTCGTTAATGTTCGTAACGCTGCGCAATCGGGGGACAATTTATTCCCACATGTTCTTCATGCAGTAAAGCATGACTGTACTTTGGGTGAAATTATTCAAGCAATGAAGGATGTCTTTGGAACTTGGATGGCTCCAAGCGGATTTTGAGGTGATGGAATGGATTTTGGACCTATAAGAATCGATCACATCGGCATCGCCACCCACCAATTAGAATCGGGGAGTACTTTCTGGAGATTGTTAGGGCTTAATGAAGGAAATGAAGATGAACTCGTATCCGACCAAGGAGTCACTACCCGATTCTTTGCTACAGCACCTGTAAAAGTAGGCGAACACCCAGCAGAAATCGAATTATTAGAGCCCACTTCCGAGGATACACCTATTGGCCGTTTCCTCTCAAAGCGTGGACCTGGCGTTCAGCAGATTTGCTTCAGAGTTGGCGATTTGACGGGCCTTATCGAACATTTGATGTCGAACGGCATCATGATGATTGATGAAACTCCACGAACTGGTGCAGGCGGGAAGTCAATCGCTTTCGTCCACCCCAAATCAACTGGTGGAGTCCTTGTTGAACTAACGCAAGCATCATAATATTCCTCCGAGTCATTTGTTTGATGCGAACCTGTGTTGACAACCTTATCGCTCTCCCACATATTGACGGACCTCGTATACGAAACGAGGTCGAATTCTTGGCTAGTCGTTTGGACATGCTACGCCAAAAGCGGCAAATTTCAAACGAAGCATATCTCGATGCTGGCGCAATACAAGGGGCATTTTCCATGATCGGTAACCTTGTTGAAATGGGCGTCCCACAACGCGAAATATTCGCTGAACTCAAACAACAACTTTCTCGTGCTTGTAAACTGGAGACAAAATATCCAGGCCTAAATACAGCCATTGAAGATGGACGAGTCTCTTGAGTGATACTATGTCGACTACACTGCTGAGCATCCGTGGGGTGACAAAGAGTTTTGCTGAAGTGGAAGCGCTCAAAAAAATCGATCTAGATATTCACTCCGGAGAAATTGTAGGTCTTGTAGGGAGTAACGGTGCGGGTAAAACTACACTCTTGAGGCTCATGGCGGGAGTTTACAAACCATCGAATGGGCGTGTAGAGTTAAGTAATGGAAAACCTGTAGAAGAAATGCGCCAGGAACTCGGCGTTGTGCCCGAATCCACTGGGCTGTATTCTCGCCTAACTGCATGGGAGAACATTCGCTATCACAGCCGGATGCATGGTGTTAACGACGCCGTTGCATGGGCGCGTACTGAAAAGTTCGCCGAACACCTTGACATGAAGGAAAATCTCAGCCGGCATACCAAGGGGTTTTCACGGGGTATGAAACAAAAAACGGCTTTGCTCAGAGCATTGGCCCACGGCCCCAATATTCTGTTGTTGGATGAGCCAACTGCCGGCCTTGACATAACCAGTGCGCGTACCGTTCGGGCGTTAGTGCGGCAATTACGTGACGAAGGTGGCACCGTCATTTATTCAACACATCAACTTGCAGAAGCTCAACAAGTCTGCGACCGAATCGTCATTATACACAACGGCGAAATCCGTGCCGATGGTTCGCCTTCAGAACTACTCTCTTCAACCGGAACCGCTAGCCTTGAAGATGCTTACGTTTCGCTAACCCTCGATCAAGCACGGCCGAGGCAGGAAGAAGCTGACAAAGAAAGCGCTTTGAGCAGTTGGTGGCGACGGCTCTTCACTCCTCGTACGCCTGCTACAACGTTGGAGGTCTTGGAAAATGAGTGATGGCGGAGGCAGGCGTATTCGAGCCATTGCGAAGAAGGAAGTAGTTGAATTCGCTCGTGATTGGCGGACAATCATCGCAATCATCGTGATTCCGCTTCTCATGTTCCCATTACTGTTTATTCTCTTCCCTGTGTTACTTGAGTCCGAAGCTGCCGAACTGGACGCTCTCGAACTTAGCGTTATAGTGCAAAGTGATGAGTTCCCTAGTGCATTACTTGAAAATTTTACTTCAGTCAGTTTGACCGTTTCGCTAGAGCCATTGCCTAATGTGACCAGCCTTTCAGAACCGAACGATGATTTGGAGCGAGTGAGGAACAGTTCCACAGATGCAGTCTTGAGATTTGATTCACGTAACGACACCTGGTCGTATGCCATTCTGCATCTTTCCACATCGGAACGATCTAACGAAGCACGATTCAGACTCCTTTCCACATTGTCGGAGTGGGAAGATTCTGAAGTGCGCGAGCGCATTTCTGATGGCGGACTTGATGTGAATGCTACGCTTGACCCGTTGCGTTGGGACGGAGACATTGCACAAGGTGATGTCGCAACATCTGGTGAACAAGCCGGAATGGTACTCTCATTGTTCATTCCGTTGGTGTTGGCCATATGGACGTATTCCAGTGCTATTCAGCCATCAATTGACATGACTGCAGGTGAACGTGAACGTGGTACACTTGAAGCGTTACTGTGCCTACCATGCACAAGAATTGAGTTACTCATGGGTAAGTGGCTTGCTGTAGCGACCATTACTGGAATTGGTGTTGTTTTGCAAATCTGTGGCCTCTTGTTTGCAATTGGATATCTTGCATCATCCAGCTTCATAGGATTGCCAAAACTTTCAATCGTCTCGGTTGGCCTCATTGTGTTGTCAATTCTCCTGTTCGCCGTTATGGTTGTTGCATTTGAATTAGCACTCGCTATGCGTTCACACAGCGTAAAGGAGGCGGGAAGTATACTTGCACCCGCACTGATGCTGATTTTGTTCCCGGCATTGTTCACACAAGTCATAAATCTCGACGGAATCGAAGGATTTTGGTTCGCAATTCCTGTAGTAAACATTTTACTGGCACTAAGGGAACTTTTGATGAATCGCGTCATCACGGAGCACGTTGTCATTTGGGTAGCATCATCACTGGTTTATGCAACTCTAGCAGCTTACTATGCTTCAAGGCAATTCAGCCGAGAAGATATCGTAACTTCACTTTCATGAGTGTTGTTGGAAGTGTGTGAGGGCATCTCGCACAATCACAATAATCGCATCAATTTCTGCTGATGTGATGTTGAAGTGGGGTGTGAATCTGAGGGCATTGGTCCCCCCGTGAATGACGCCTAAGCCATGCTTACGACACCATGTTTCCACGGCGTCAAATCCTACGACAGGGAATCTGCTGGGCTCGAGTTCAGCACTGAGCAATAGTCCAGTTCCTTGAACTTGTGTGATGATGCCAGGCATTTCCTCAGAGAGCGATTTGAGTTTGTCGACGAACTCATCACCTCGATCTCGAATATTAGAACGCAATTCTGGGGTGATAAGGTCGAGTACAGCACATGCAGTTTCCAAAGCACGCGGATTGGTGGTCATCGTATTGCCATAGATGCCAACAACGTAATTTTCCGAGGCTCGTTCGTTGAGACCAAGAACAGAAAGTGGATATTGTCCAGCGTTGAGAGCCTTCGACCATGTTTCCAAGTCGGGGCATTCTGCGTCTTGGAATCCTTCGTAATCGATGATGGACAGGCATCCCTGACCCCTAATTCCTGCTTGGATAGAATCAACGAGGAGCATTGAGCCATGTTCAAGAGTGAGGCGGCGAGCAGCATCGTAGAACGAGCGTTCAACACAGGAGCCCGGATTTCCTTCGCCCTGGACCGGTTCAATCGCCATGAGTTCAATGAATACACCTTCTTTCTCAGCGTCATCGAAAGCTTTCTCCAATGCAGCCACATCATTTGCCGGAACCAGAATGAGATTGTCACGATCTCTAAATGTTGCGAGATTTTTGTCATAGGAGGATTTGCACGAATGAGAAATCTGTGCTGGGCGATCGGTACGCCCGTGGAATGCCTTTTCAACTGCCATGAGTTTGATTTCTTTACCTTCATGACGGCCGCCAGGGCCAGTCATTTTACGTGCGTTTACGTCAGCGATACGAAGACTAACCGTTACCGATTCCGAGCCACTGTTCATGCATATAAAACGTGTAAAAGGACAAGAGCCACGCGTGTAACCTAATTCTTTTTGCAATCGAGTTGCAAGGCGCTTGTGGCTGTAGGAAGGCGTCATGACATTCGCCATAACCCAATTTTGAGACATAGCGTTGATGACTTTGTCAGGGCCATGTCCGCTTCCGAGCATGCCGTATCCCCCGTTATCATGGAGAACTGCTCCGTGAGCAGTGATAATCCATGGTCCGCATGCTGCAAGTGCAACGTATGGATTGACGGTAGCAGGCGCGTAGAAATTAATGAAATCAGCTTGTAGGATTGGGACAAGTTGAGATTCGGGCAGAGACATCATGTCCACGCCGAACTCTTCACTGAGTGCTTTTTGTCGCTCAATAGCTTCTTCAATGGCCGTCCCAAGATGTGCGTCAATGGACAAAAAATCTTTGATCATTTGATCGGACATGCCAACAGTGTCTCTGTCTGGTGCGAGGCTGCGTAGATTCAAGAGTTGTGAAAACGCCTGTACTGTCGACTGTGTCATCATTCTCTTGTCAACCATGGGGCTCTTTGAACATTCGCCAGATAAATCTCGAAACACTTCAAATTACAACACCAAACCTATTACCAGAGTATTACTATACGAATATTTATATGTGGTTCGCTCAAGTAGAACTTGTGCCTAAGATATCTCTTGACATGCCGGCAGAGTTGGTAGAAGACTTGCGTAAGCATGTTGGAGACGACCACAAGTTTGTCAGTCTAGCAGATGCTGTACGAACAGCTTGTAGAAAACTACTCGATCAGTTGGATGAAATTGATGCTCGGCACGGAAGGTAATTGCAATGGTGACAAAGGAAGAAGCAAAACAGGCAGTCAAAACGTTACTTGGATATTTAGAAAACGATGCAGAGCGCGAGGGTTTACTGAAAACTCCTCAACGAGTCATTGATTCATGGGATGAAATATTCTCGGGTTATTCCACCGATACTGAGGAACTTCTCCAATCGACATTCAACGGCGAAGGATATGACGGAATTGTTCTGCTCCGAGATATTGAATTTCATTCGACATGCGAACACCATCTCCAACCCTTTAGCGGACGTGCGCATATTGCGTATATCCCTGTGGACCGAATTGTCGGCATTAGCAAACTTGCACGAATCGTTGATGCACATGCGCACAGGCTACAAAATCAAGAACGTATTACCAAAGGTGTCGCAGATGACCTCGAGCAGCACCTGCAACCCCTTGGTGCTGCAGTTATCCTCGAAGCATCTCACGGGTGCATGCGGTGCAGAGGTGTGCGAAAACAAAACTCCATCATGACCACTTCCGCAATGCGAGGTGTCTTTTTCGACAAGCCCGAGGCTCGTCAAGAATTGATGCAACTTATCCACTCCCGCCCTCTGTGAGTGATTTGTATGTCTGAGGATCAACCCGGCACATTCAACGTTCATCCAATGGACGCAACATCAGATTTGTCAAAGGTCTACAAGATTGTTGAAATTTTTCATTCTGTTCAGGGCGAAGGTGTTCATGCCGGGATACCTCATGTGTTCATTCGATTTGGCAAGTGCAACCTTCAGTGTGAGTGGTGCGACACTGATTTCGAAACGTTCGAGGAAATGACCGCAGAAGATATACTGTCCCAGGTGTCACAATACCCAAGCAAGCGCCTCATTTTGACCGGTGGAGAGCCAATGCTTAACGATTTATGGCCGCTGCAACGATTATTCACGTCAAGGGGGTACTCGCTCGCCTGTGAATCAAACGGCACGATAGAAATCCCTGAGGGACTGTTAGATTGGATATGTATATCGCCAAAAGACCAAATGTACCCTCAAGTGAAAATCCGACAACGTCATGGCGATGAGCTCAAGTGCGTCTATGTTGGTCAAGATCTATCAATGTACGATGATCTCAAACGCGGTTTCACACATCATTTTCTTCAGCCGTGCTACATGGATCATGAATCAGTAGAGTGGAACGGCAAAAATTTCGCATTGACAGAAACAGTCGTTAAAGAGAACCCTACTTGGAGACTCAGTTTGCAGACGCATAAGTGGATGGGGGTAGATTAAATGAAAAGAGCGGTAATTTCTCTATCAGGTGGCATGGATTCGACTGGATTATTGATGCGACTGTTGGCTGACGGATACGCAGTGGATTGTATCTCCTATGAATACGGGCAAAAACACAGTATTGAACTTGAGCGCGCTGTTAAGAATATTGCTTACTTATCAGAAAACGGAATCAACATCACTCATACGCTCATCGATTTGTCAAGCGCTATGGGTGCTTTTGACAGTTCCTTGTTGAAAGGCGGTAGTGAGATTCCCGAGGGCCATTATGAAGAGGTTCACATGAAATCAACTGTTGTCCCTAATCGAAACGCGATATTCGCATCCATCGTCTACGGCTATGCCCTTTCCCTCTCAAATCGCGAACAATGCGATGTGGAAATAGCCCTCGGAGTCCACTCCGGGGACCATGAAATCTATCCTGATTGCCGACCCGAGTTCTATTCTGCATTGGAGCATGCTTTTGCAACCGGAAATTGGGGGAGCGAACGCGTATCATTCACTCTACCGTACATCAACGGTGACAAAACAACTATTCTGAACGACGCAAGAGATGCGATTGAAGATTTGGGTCTCGATTTTAAGACGGTATTTGCCAACACGAACACATCATACAATCCAGACAAAGATGGTCGAAGTTCTGGAGTTAGTGGGGCTGACATCGAACGAATACTGGCATTCCATTCGATTGGAGAAATCGACCCAGTTGAATACCAAGACTCTTGGAGTGTGGTTCTGCAAAATGCACTTCTGGTTGAGAAGGAGCATAAGGATAAACTGTACAGAGAGCGTTTGACAGATGAGCAGTACCATGTTACTCGTGAAAGTGGCACGGAGAGGGCATTTACTGGAATTTATTGGGATGAGAAACGCAACGGTGATTATTTTTGCATATGTTGCGGGCACCTGTTATTCACGTCTGAGATGAAATTTGACTCTGGTTGCGGTTGGCCATCCTTCCACACCGAACACCCCGATGCAGGTATTCGGCACATAGACGATTTTACCCATGGGATGCACCGGATTGAAGTCCAATGTGATCGGTGTGATGCGCACCTTGGCCACATCTTCAATGACGGGCCTCGAAATCTAGGCGGCCTTCGGTATTGTATCAATTCCGCATCACTGAACTTTGAGGAGATGGACGAATGACCACACGAATTAGAAGATATGTAGAAACAGATACTGGACACCGAGTTCCGAACCACAAAAGCAAATGCAGGCACATGCACGGACACAGATACAGATTCGAAGCAGAAATTGAAGGTGACACGGTCCAAGAATCAGGCGTCAGTGAAGAAGGAATGCTAATGGATTTCTCAGATGTAAGTTCTATTTTAATGGAATATGTCCATGATGTCATCGACCATGCCTTTGTGGTCTATGAGGGCGATACTGCCGTACTCAAGGCATTCGAGAGTATGGGGTCTGATCACCGTACCGTTGTTGTGCCGTTCATCCCAACTGCTGAAAATTTGGCGAAATGGGCATTTGAACAGGTCGAGCCTCATATCACTTCAGCATACGGTAATGCGTTGAAGTTGGTCGCAATGCATGTTCGAGAAACACCCAAGAGTATCGCATCGTGGATACCTTAGTTACTCTTCTTCTCGAGGAGTTATTTTACGACGTCGTTGGCTCTTCCAACCATCGTTTCCCCCAACGTATTGCAAAGCCGTAGTTGCATCGAGTATGCCTCCGATGAGCCGTGTAGCTTCATCTTCCGTTGGCATAGAACGCATAATGCTCCTTCGGAGATTTTGAGCAAAGCTTTCCCTGCGTTCATCGTTCCCAGGTAATGCTGCACCGAATTCATTGATGCCCTTGTTCAATATGCTCCTCAATGTTGGATTCAAACTGCGTTCAAGAGGTACAATGTCCGGAACTCCGGAATCCGTGCCCTGTGATGTAAGCACAGTCCTTCTGTGCAACTCGTAAACACATGCGTTCACTGCATGAGATAAGTTCGCTATTGGATAACCCTCCCAAGTAGGAAGCGTGACAAGAAAGTCACACATGCCCAACGATTTGGTTGAGAGCCCTTTTCCTTCCTCACCAAAAATAAGTGCAATGGCGCCATCGAATGTTTCCAAACGTTCTGCCATCTCCCAAGGATAGGTGAAATGACGGAAGTTCGTTTTTGCTCCAATCTCTCGCTTGCCCGATGTGCCTACCAACATTGAACAATCTGCAGTAGCGTCTTCGATCGAGGCATGAACTGTGCATGAATCCAGTATACGCCCAGCATGTTTAGCCCTGTTACGCGCCTCAACATCATCTGGGGTGCACTGTGGATTTACAAGACGCAGTGAAGTGAATCCATAGTTGAGCATCGTCCGACATACAGCGCCGAGGTTACCCGGGTGTGTAGCTCCCACCAGCACGATATGAAGTGAGTATGTTCGACTTGGGAGGGGGATACGTTGGCGGTCGCCCATTTTCACTCCTCCTCGTTCGAATTATGAAGTTTGGATGTGAATTCGATAATCCATCGAGGATTGCATGGCTGATAGAGAAAGAAAAGATACCCGCTGTCTTCCCGATCTTCCATGACCAATGAGCGTTTACGCACACCGAATTTATTTCGAAGATGCAAAATCAATGCCTCAAGGACATCCTTATTGTGATGATGGACGGATACGGGAGTGCGGTCCCAATCGACGCGCACGGCCACTTCATCGCCTCATTCAGTCGACTCTGCGCTGGCGGTATCGGGTGACATACCCGGCAATCCAGTTGCGCAGTTTCTTTGACTCAACATCAGTAAGTTGTTGCACCATTTTTTTGTTGTGATCAAAGTCTTCAGTGAATTTTTCACCGTGATCTTCAACAAGATGGATAGCACGAATTTTGATAAAACTTGGTCGAATATTTCCCATATGTATCACTCCTCAAACAATTTGACTTCGATCGGTATATCTGGTTCATCGTGGCGAGTCACCTGAAGACGAATCTTTCGAGGTGGATTTTCGATCCCACGAGACCAAATTTTTTCATTGACGCTTGGGTCAATCCAAACTTCTTCGTCTTCTCCAACTTTGAGATGGTGGATGACGTGTTCGCGAATGATTTGGATTGCACGCGGTGCACGCTTGTAGCGGGTAATTCCCCATGCTTTGCGGAGAGGAACAGTTAGTTCTGATTCGTTTGCTCGTACCATATTATTCACCCTCATCGTTGGAGCTTACTACGGCGCCAGTGGTGTCGCTTTGGGTGCGACACAGTGTTTCGGTCGGTCTTTAGCATGACCCAAACAGGGACACGCCGATTCTGCTTCCCCACTTTCATGAGGCGTATTTTTTTTGCTGCTGGTTTATTTCTTGACATGTTCGAGCACCTTCTCAGATTCTTCGGATGGACGCACTACGGCGGCTCTTGGATTGTGATTGGAGCAATTGCTTCAGTTGCTCATCGGTCATGAGGGACGTGAGTTTCCCTTGGCCGTGGAGTTGGACGATTGATTGCTTGATTATTTCAGCACGTTCAGGCGTGGCCATGGAAATGGCAGAGAGTCGAGAGCGTGCTTCCGGAGAAAGCAACTTCTTCATTGCAGCATCAAGACCTTGTGAGATTCGTTGTGCCTCATGGGCTTTGACTTCAGCGTCAGCTTGTTTTGCTGCTTGTGTTTCAAGTTGCTTTTGTAGAGCGATGCGTCGCTGCTCGCGAATGTGATTCAACTCGTCATCTTGAGTTGATACCATACTTGCCACCTCGTTCACGCCCTTCAGTACTTGGAAAGTCCTGGGTATTGTTCATCTGCAGCTGGTCGGCACTCGTGAGCGACGCCATCAATCATTTTGTGACCGGCAGCAGTAATTCGGCGTCCTTTGTAGAGTTGAAGGGAATCGCCGTTCTCGTCTTCAACGACTCGTCCTGGAACTTTTTCGACAAGACCTGACTCTTCGAGTTGTTGAAGTGATGTGCGAATAATGTGGCGGGATGCAACGCCAGGTGTGTTCGGGCCTGCACCGTTGTCTTTGCGGCCGCCAAATGCTTGAGCAAGGTGTGTTACACCGACTGGGCCTTCACGGGCAACCTTGCGCATGATAGCCGCTGAGCGTAGGAACCACCAGTTCGTTTGAGATGGAGGGCGTTCACGATCAGCACCAGTCTTGACAAATTCTGCCCATTCTGGCGTTGAAACGCTCTTTGTTTCTTCGAGTCGCGCAGCAAGAGCTGGGTTAAGGATTTCAGCGGGTATATCGTAAAGAGTCGTCATGATAAGACACCGAGCAATTTGCCGACCGAACTCCCCTATATGAAGAGAACGGGTGGAGCACGCTACCTGAACCGGTTCATTTCTACGCCGTCAAACGAAAAATGCGTCGAACAAGGGTTCAAGTTGGAGTGCCAATTAGGACCAACTGATGAAGAAGGCTTTGGCACAGAACCCTAACCTTTTACGTACCCTAATGGGTCTCTCCATTACGCTAATTTTGCTTCTTTCATACGCTGTTTATGGCGCCACTGTGTCGCCATCTTACTATCTCTATACTACCGATGCCGAAGAAACTGATCACATCATTGACGAGCCTACCCGTATATACCAGGAGTCTTCGAACACAACCACTTGGGCGTGGGACATTCCTGCCAACAGTTCAAACTTGACATGGGTGTACCTCACAGCAACGGACCTATCCGACAACTCAAAGGTTCGGCTCATCAATGCGGCCGGGCTATACAGCCATCGACTCCTTGGCGTTGAATCGGACCAAGCGTTCAGTTGTGCCGAACAGTGCCAGAAAAACTCGACACACGAAGTCAACTCAGACGGCGATACTGTACGCATTAATGCACTTACATCCTATGACCCAGCACGTAGGAACAACGGCACTGTGTATGGCGCTAACATCGAAGAAGCCACTTTGAAAGCACGTGAATTGGTTGAATACAACCACATTCCGTCGACGATTCGTATTGAGGTCATTGAAGTCGGTGAACGACTTACATCACCTGATATTTCCCTTGTTACTGTAAACGAAGAGTTTGACACTATAGCTGTATTTTCAGTCGACGCTGCTACCGAATTTTTGTGGGCACTCGCAGCGGTAATCGGCTGTTTCTCTATGGTACTCATCCCATCATTCACGGTCTATTTTGCTGCAAAGGCGAAGGAGAAGAAAGACCGAGTCAAACTCGAAAACTCTGAACAGCAAGTCGTCGAATCACTCGAAAATTCTTAGTTAAACACCCAATTCCCTCATATATATTGAAGGAATATTTGGCTTTGAGCCCGATGAAGAGAATACTCGCATGTTTGATTTTGCTACTCTTTCTCGGTGGCAACATTCCAACAGAGGGTGCAATTGAGTTCAGCCATTCGATATCTTCTGAATCATCAACAAAAGCGACCGGCGTCGATGTGACGGTATCAGATATTTCCTTCTCGTACACCACATCAGGCGACGAGGAACAGTATCGAATGTTTTCTTCAAACTTCCCCATTATAGGATTCAATCGCCCCCAAACCCTGTATGTCGTCGATGCGATCGTCAATGTACCTATTCTGCTTGAAACACTTGTAGAGAACAAAGGAACAGCAAATTCCGGAACTATTGATGTGAACATCAAGGTTCTTCACAATGAGTATGCGCAATTTGAAACCGTCAATTACACATTGCAATTATCTTCCTTGTCCGGCGGCAATTCGAACTCAATTTCCAAAACATTCACGCCCACATATTCTGGAAACCATACACTCATCGTTCGGGCTACATCAGCAGTTACTGACGACGAACCGATGAATGATGCATATACCTCGACGCTTACTGTTGCACATTCTTACTTCAACTGTGACGCATTGACTGGTTGGACTGTAGGGGCGGAATGGGGTATCAGTACAGACACTGGACTCTCTATGGGCAGCAGTTGCCATGTAGGCAACGGCCAAGCATCATCCTATTCGAACAATTTAGCGACATCTCTTACAACTCCCGTAATGGATATGTCTGATGCTGTATCCAGTCCGACACGTACCAACGGTCTGAGTTTTTTCTACACTGGCAGTGCCGCCACCAATGATCGACTCAAGGTACAGGTCAAAACCGCGTTCGGCGGATGGTTTGATTTAACGACGGTTCAAGGAACGGTTGACCAAAGTTTCGTTGACGGGCAAGATTACCGAACCTTTTCAGTGAATGACGGAGGTATTGTCTCGCCATTGATCCCGGTCCCTCAGGAGCACTACCATTCTCAAACACAATTCCGATTTTTGTTCGAATCCGATGCCTCAGTTTCCGATATTGGATATTATTTGGATGAGTTGGTAATTGTATACGACCAGAAAGTACGCCCTGAGGAATATTCGCTCGCATCAAACGGCATCTCAACTGTAGGTTCAACACCCGGGCAGTGGGGGGCAGTACGCGTTGAAGTTACCAACGATGGTAACATTTCAGATTCTGTCCTCCCACAAATTGTAGGCTTGCCAATGGATTGGGAGGTCTATTATGCAAATACAAATGGAGTATCAATCAATGAAGAATCAGGTGTACTTCTATCGCCGGGGCAATCGAAACTGATTGACATCAAAATTAAGCCTGATGTGAATGCAACAACCGGATTTACACAAATGACGTTCCGTGGAGTGTCGAGTCAATACTCGTCAGTCAATACGACCCTCCCCCTGCAATTTCAAGTAATGCCGGATCGTGAACCGTATATTGTTCAGCCCGAGTTTGCCCCATAATGCCCACCAGGTAGTTCCTGCCCATTTTCTGTAGAAGTACAAAACATAGGTGATGCAACAGATGTTTTTGAGTTGGAAATTGGTGATACAAACTTAGGGGCTGGCTGGAGTGTTAATTTTGGATGGACACAAAGCGAAAATGTTCTCGTCCGACCAGACACGCCTGTTCAAGTTGATTTCCTCCTTACAGTCCCGCAAAATGCCATACCGGATTCAATGTTTGAGTTCACACTGATGGCTACATCACAGAACAGTTCGATGCGTACGCATAC
>Ga0257114_1001659_pt1 | contig 15484 bp, 15 predicted proteins | sample SI112_10mmetaG_FD_190149 | JGI IMG/M metagenome (GOLD analysis project Ga0257114, IMG submission 190149) | Marine microbial communities from Saanich Inlet, British Columbia, Canada - SI112_10m | ecosystem: Environmental > Aquatic > Marine > Inlet | place: Canada: British Columbia | collected...
ATTTGTTGTGAGGTAGCTCTGCTTCTAGTGCTACACATAATAATATATTCATTGTTGTCTCTCTTGCATAGGATCTATGCTTATTTCATTTATTGTAACATGTTTTGGCTGATCTATCAACCACTTTATGTAGCTCACAGCTACATCTATATCCAAGCATGTTCTGTCAGGATGTTTTTCTTGGTTGTTGCTGAGTGTACCAAAACTAATATAACTTATCTTAGGGCCGCTGTGCCACACTCCAACCAATGCCAAACTGTTACAATAATCTCTGAGTGCTTTCTTTTCAGCATTGTATAGCCATGCTGTGCCTTTGCTAGTTCTGTCTGTGGTACTGCCTACACACACAATATGTGCGTCATTGTTGGCGTTTCTACACGCCTTGTATACTAGATCCAGTAGGACAGTTTGATGAAAGCGCCATAGTGCGCTGTTGATTATGATAGTGTCATGTTGAGTTGCCATTTCTGCAAAAGATTTCATACCATCATTTTCAACTAAGTCGAAACCATTACTACGACTACAATATGTTGCATTTGGATATAATTTGTATAGTGATTTTGCTAATCCTACTGTAGGATTACCGCTTATTAGAATTTCCATATATTTCTCTTTTTTGTACTTATCCTTATAAATACTACTATAAAGTTAGGAGAATGAAATGTTCTTAGTAGATGACGCTAGCACACATATTAAAAAGGCTGTTATTCGCAGTCAACATGTTCAAAGGAATTGGGACCTAAGCAAAGAAATGCCACAAGACGATATAGATCTTCTTGTTCATGCTGCTACTAATTGCCCGAGTAAACAAAATTTTAAATTTTATGATTTGCATGTAATCACGAATAGAAACACTATTGAAGAAATTTATAAGCACACGAAAGGTTTAGGTATCAAAAATGAAGAGTCTGGCAAGTTAGAAATGACTACAAATAGTCAAGTTCTTGCACATAGTTTGTTCATTTTTACTGATACAGTCAGATCTGCCAAATACGAAGAAAAATGGAAAAATGACGATGATTCATTAGAAAAGAATTGGATGCGAGATCAAGACATGGCGATTGGAATTGCAGCTGGTTATATAAATGTAATTGCAAGTCAACTAGGGTACGGAACTGGTTGTTGTGCATGTTTTATTAATGAACCTATCCAAGAAATTATTGGTTCAGATGGTAGAATAGTATTAATGATGGGCGTCGGTATTAAAGACGACAGCTTAAATCGTAGAGTACATCATGAAACTGGAAGAATGATGCACACTTTTATTAAAGAACCTATTACAGTACATTACAACAAGTAAATTAGTTGTTAACATAAAAACATATTTCTGGCTCAATTTGGGCCAGATCTACTTTTCTTACTTCTTTGTAATAGTTTATATATTCCTGAAGTTGATATTTTTTATCTGTATTCTTACCTATAGACGAACTTAAATCTTCGAACGTTAAACCTTCTAAATATAAATCAGTAGTATCTACAAATGCTTTAGCCTCATGTATATACTTTGCAAAACTTTGATCAAGAACACTAATACTAAATGCTTTAGGTTCGTAAATCTGACTCAATTGAACTGCTATCGTTTTGCGAGGATACGTTTTTGCCATCTCATTGATATATTTCAAATAGTCTGTTAGTTTTGTTATACTAAGACTATTAATTGTTAAATGAAATTGCATTCTGTCAATTGAACTATTAAAAAACCTATCTAGATTATATTTAAAGTTATTCCAATTTGAACCAAATCTAATTGCTTCGCTGGTCTTTTCAATAGACTCATTGCTAATAGATAACATAAAGTAAAGACTAGTTTCACTATACTTTTGTTTTATAGCATCGATTTCGTCAATGTATTTGTCTATCATATTTTTTGGTGTATTACAGTTAGAAAAAATATTAAGCAAAAAATTTGTATATGGGTCAGTTGTTAGTCTAAAGTATTCGTCTATTAGGGGCGTGAGTTCGCTATTTTTAAAAAATGCATTGTAGAAGGGCTCTCCACCTAGTAGTATAACTTCTACCCTGTCTACATCTTTTGCAGCCGCTGCGGCTTCTCGTATAACACTATAGATATAATCTAGAGACTCTTGTAATGTAGCATTATCTGGTTTAGCTGATAAACTATGAAAGTGTTTATATTTTTCTGGTGCACGATTTGCTTCAGCTTCCCACACACTACTAAGATTGCCATAGCAATATGCACAGGCTAAATTGCAAGTGTTGTCTAGTGTTATTTCTACTTTAAATATTTTCTTATCACTGTGCAGTATATTTCCTTGATCTCTCCAAGATCGAATACCTTCTTGTTCTGCATTTGCACATATGAAACACTCGTCAGGAAAGTTTCCACTCTCTAATATACCAATAACCTCTTTGTGTCTATCTGTGTTATTGATAGGCATTTTCATTTTAGCACAATGACCTAATTTGTTTTCATTTAATCTTAGGTGCCGTTCAGCATAAACTCTTTTACAAAATTTCATTACAAAGCTCGTTTTCATGGTTGTGTATAGTTATAGTACCAAAACCAACTATTGCTCTTTTGTATTCTTTTGCTTGTTCGTAATTTGTAGGTATAAACTTACTGCTCAAAAACCAGCTACTACTGTGCCATCTCGCAGGATCAAACAACATCATTGTACCTAATTTCCATTCATAAGCACTGTGTACTTTAAGTTCTGCAAACTCTGTCAGATATCCACTAGCAATTGGATGATACTTTAAAACTTCAGGATCATAATGCCAAAACTTCCAATCTTTGCCTCTGTAATGAACAACATCTTCTAAATTTTTTACATGGCGCATTTCACCTTTTGAATACATCAACTTACTGCCGGTGGTTTCCATTCTATCATAGTTCACAGTATACGGAACACATCCCTTTGTGTTCCATTCCAATGGAATAATAACACCTGCTGCAATTTTAATTGTATGTGAATCCTTGACATCAGGTTCCTGAGGATGTGCGTATGTTTCAGATACATAATCGGTGTGCAACCCTGCTGGTTCTCCACTGTGGAAATATTCCCAGGTCCAATCCATACGTATTCCCATGCGAGAATCTAAAATGTTGTTCAACTCTTCTATTCGCAAGTTGTCGGGAATTTTAGCAAATCTATTGAGATCATTGGCACCTCTAATTTTGCAATCGCCTGAATCTATTGCAGTAGTCAAAGCATGTTTATGCCATTCGATATCTATATCAATTGGATGACTACCAGGCACTATTTTACTGTCTGGATATACATAAAGTTTTTCCATTTTAATTATCCTTCTGTTTTATATAGCAAGATTTTGTAAAAAACTTATGTTGATTTAATTTTACACTATCTGCAAATACTAGTGTGTTGCTTTTAAGTTGCGACACAATTAGATCTTGTCGCTCTGCTCTGTAGTTACTATCATATAATATACTGGAAGGTTTATAATGAAAAATGTTACTTAACCATAATAGTTCACTATTGCCTTGGAAAAAATCTGTAAAGCAACTTACATCATCTTTCATTAAATCTATATTTAAGAAGTTTACAGTTGCACATGTGCGAAACTCTGCAAACCAATCAGCAAACTTGTGTTCACTTCCCCAGAATTCTACAAAATTATCCCAAGTATCAAAATCATCAGCAACAACAGCATAGTCAGAATTTTGTTGTATAAAGTTGGGATAATTATACCCGTCCCAATGTTTATAGATTTTTTCCATCATGTCTAAACTAAAACTATCCCAGTCAAAAAATAACAAGTTAATATTGCTATTGTAACCGCACTGTTTAAGAACTTTTAAATGATTTAGTCCTGCACTTACTGTAGCAAAGTTGTCTAGCGGAGACTGCGGTAACTGATCAAATTTAATACGCTCTGTGTTAAACATGTAATACTTTTGTTTAAAATTTAAATCTAGTATGTCTTGCATGCTGTCGTTATCGTCGAATGGGTAAGCATACATTTTACTTCTTCTAACTTTCTCATCAAAACTTTTTATTGTATAACCAGCATCTAAAAATGCACTAACAAAATTGTGTCCTTGTTTTAGATTGGTATACTGTTTATTTTCTTTGCCTGGTGATACCCAATATGGTGTATAATCATCATGATGGTTTTGTTCTGATCTAACTGGTATAGTTAGTGTTTTACAATCTTGTGGATATCCATATTCAGGACATCCTAAACTACGCCATACATCGCCACGAAAATAAAAACATTGGTTATGCAATTCATAGTATCTATCTTTTTTGTCTAAGATATGTCCTACTAATACATCAGTGTCACTGATTGAATTCACTAACTTGTGTATGAACTGTCCTTGAACTTCCAAGTCATTGCCTATGTCTACAATGACAATATGTATTGAATCCGAATGCTTTACGAAATCTAATGCATGTTCTATGTCATTGACTATTTTTACTTTTGCGTCTATACTTGCTTCTACTTTCCAATATTCTAATAAATTTTCACAGTATATTTTAGTTTGTTCTTTTTTGATACCCGAAGTATCATTTAAAAATACGAATAAATAATTATATAGCATGTTAATACTTATACAAAAGTGAAGAGCGATGAAAAAATTTATACAAGAAAATAACTATCCGGCACTACTGAATAAAGATCCCAAAGTAGAAAATGTAATCGATTTAATGTCTCGTAACAGCATTCCGTTTCTACCTATTATAGATTTTGAAAATGCAGATTGGAATTCTATGTATAAAGAAGCAAAAAATCTATCCAAGTTATACGTACATCATAGAGCAGGCGCTAGTCAAGGATGGCAGAGTTTGTGTATACATGGACTGAGCAGTGTACACACTGATCATCATCCATATTATGGATTCCCTGACAGAGAAACTGCACCTTATCGATGGACTGACATAGCAGATTGGTGTCCCACTATCACTAAGTTTTTTAAACAAACGTTTGACTATGACCAATATGCCAGGATAAGAATAATGAAACTGTGTGCTGGAGGTTATATACAACCTCATCAAGATGTAGAGGATATCTCAGAAGCACGACTAGGTCCTATTAATATTGCACTTAACAATCCAGCTGATTGTAAATTTTATATGAAAGATATTGGATATCTTCCATTTAAACAAGGTAGAGTGATAAAACTAAATTTATACAATCAGCACTGTGTTATGAACAACAGTGATCAAGACAGATATCATTTAATTGTTCACGGCAAAGCAGGCAAAAGCTGGAGAGAACGTATATGGAATAGTTACTTACAATTGTAAGTATTCTATAGTATCTTTACCCAATACATTTGACGACATGCTACGCTGCTTTAGGAACCATTCTACACTGTTTTTAGTTTTATCACGTAAATGCTGTTGATTTAAATCTTTGTAATTATCCAATACATATTCTATAGCTGTACATGAATGACGGTCTGTATTATTAAGTTTTTTAAGTGTGTTGTGCAGTATATGCTCTGGCAATACTTTAAAGTCTAGTTCACTTCCCATTGGCTTTAAATCAAAATTAAAACTATAACTAGGAAACTGTTCAAATACTTTTATTATATCTGGCAAATATTCAAAGTTGAAAACAGTAACAAGATTATCTATATTTACAAATGCACTGTCAGGTCTATTGTCTAATAGATACTGTGTATTTCTTAATGCTTTGTCCCATTTGTGCGGCCATCTAATGAAGTTATAATTTTCATTGATACTGTCTAGACTAACGGTGATACTACTGCTTTTAACTTTGTATAGATTATCTACTATTTTCTTGTTCATTACAGTAGCATTAGTTGTAAATGTCAAACACATATCTCTACATACTCCGCTATCTATAACTTTGCCTATTTCATTCCAATTTTCAGCCAGTAAAGGTTCACCTCCAATTACTTTTAATGTACCTACTCGTCTATTAGATATAAATTCACTTACAATAGAAGCCACATCCAATGGATTGCCGTTTTTTTCTGCTGAGTGTCCCCATTTACCAGGCAATGATTTTTTATCTGGCAAGCTACTTGTAATTTTTTCAATTAAACTACTGACACTTGGACTACAAAAAGGACAAGCTAAGTTACATGTATTACCAACTACAACATCTAATATATGATAATCAACTGAGTCATTTTTATTCCAATGATTCATTGGATTAATATTACTACCACTGAGTGTAGCAGTCTCACAAGGATGACATGCAGTATGGAAGCCTGGTTGGGTATTTTGCCAATCTATAAAATGTTTTCTGTTACTGTGAGTTTCTAAATCTCTCCAACTTGTACATTTACTCCAATTCTGAAATTCTTTATCTATTTTAAATCCATGCATATGACAACACGGGCGTGTTTTATAGTATAACTGATTATCTATTGTTGTAAACTCTACACGTAGTGCTTTATTGATCCATTCACAATTAACCATCAAACAAATCCTTGTATTGTGGAACAATGTCTAATACATTTTGATTGCGTATTTGATCTAGTTTACGTGTTGTTTTTACAAATTCAGATAACCATTGTTCACTGTAGTCTTCACTTAGCATAAACTTCTGTACACCGTCAAGTAGTTTTTCAAAGTTTTGTTTAATATGATCGTTGTAATCTGTGCTTTGTATCCATATACGAAAAGTATCGTAATGCTCTACTACTTGTTGTTTTAGCTGAGGAGGCAACACTTTAACATTGTAGTATTTGGGACTATGACACATGTGATGTGTTACAATTGGTCTTGGACCAGTTACTGGATTATAGCTGTCTAATCCGCTTTCTTCTAGTTTCCAGCGCATAAATTCAGGAAAATGAAAAACATTATAAGGTGTTACTGTAAATGCATACCAGGCTTTAAGATTAACATCTGCTTGTTCTAGTCTCTGCATATTACGATACACACTGCTCCATTTTGCAGGTGTACGCTGATAATCAAAAACATCGCCTACGCCATCTATACTAACACCTATACGCACTTGTTTGAACTGCTCCCATAGTTTAATAAGTTTTGTAGGAACCATTGTTAAGTTTGTGTTGTACTCTAGTCTTACCTTTCCTGCTCTTCCACTAGCTACTAATCGTTCTAGGCTTTCGGTATGCTCGTCGATAATAAGCGGCTCTCCACCTACAATATAAATCTTTTTACTATAAGGTGCATACTTTTCAAAGTTGTCCCAGTACACATTATTTTGTTGAAACCAGTCATACTGATTTGTACTCCAACGTCCTTTGTCATTTTTGGATAGTTCGATCTTTTCATGTGTGTCTTTGTAGTGAGTACGGTCATACAACTTTACATAATCGTCATACCAAGTGTGACTGTCGGTAGGTCCGCACATACGACATTTTAAATTACAGAAGTTACCATAACGTATATCTATAAATTCTACGTCTTGTTTTTCTGCATCAATGGTTCCGTCTTCTTGTGTAATAGGTAACATTTTTTCTAAATTAATATCACCAAACCACTTGCCCCAGTCTTCATTTTCGTATTCACGTCGACTGCGTATACCATTATTTTCTTCTTGTCTACACCGTTCGCACTCGGGATGCCATTCACCTTTCATCATACTCACACGAACTTCTTTGAGTAATTCAGCATTACGTGCTTCATTCCAATCATCTTTACCAGCATTATACGGAGTTCCGTCTTGTTTACGCATAATCCCACGTTGAGGACTATAACTATTTGTATTACAACAAATGCGTAAGTCACCGTTATTTCTCAGATTAATACTGTTCCACGGAAGTGGACAAAATGTACAACTCATTGGTTTTTCCTTGTATTAATATCTTCTTCGGCTCTTTTTACAGAAATAAGATCGTTTCTTTTTGGTTTTCTATAATATTGTTCATTTAACTCATCGACAAGTTTTCTACATTCGTATAATCTTCGTTCTCTTACTTCTAGTGAGTTATCTTTATATGTCCAATCTATATGATCATTGTAATGAGTAATCTCATCTTTAAACTTAGCATAAACAGGCATGCCTGTTCCTAGATGTAATATGTTACCAAAACTAAATTCTATGTACTCTGCGTGTCCTCGTTCAAATAGCTTGCGTACAGTGTCTAACGTGTGCTGATGATGCTGTTCTGTTTCAGTTACATATCCTACAATCATTAAAAAGGTCTGTCGAATTTCTAAATCTTTCAGTGTATCGAAACAAAACCACATATCCTCATCGGTAAATTTTTTACCCATTTCCCATCTAATGTCTTCACAAAAACTTTCAACACCTATTTCTAATATTGTACATCCGCTATCTTTCATTAACACATAATCATCACGAGTCATCTGGTGTTGACTTCTCACAATCCATTGGCTACTCCACTGGATCTTTTTTTCATTTTTTGTGTTGTAATCTTTTAAAGTACTGCACAAATTTCTAAAATGTTTCATGCTACCATTGATTAAACTATCAGTAAAAAGAACCATATTTCTGTCATATTTTTCTACACAATATATTATTTCATTGGCAATACTTTCACCTGATCTAAAGATATACTTAGGCCAAATTTCATATACATTACAAAAATCACAACGTTTAACACATCCTCTACTACCAGTTACATATATAGGTTTATGTCCCTGAGGAGGTCTGTATATATCCCATTTAATATCGCTGTAGTCCGGTAACGGAATACTTTCTAAATTGCCGATGGGAACTTTGTATTTTTTTGTTTCAGATGTTTTGTATGTGTTTATTAGTTCAATGATAGCTTTTTCTCCGTCGCCTTCTACATAAAAGTCAATGAACTCATATTCTCCATAGAGCCTGATAATCCTCTCTATGTATCTTGACAAGACGCCAGTACCTCCCCATACAATTATTATATTGGGATCAGCTTTTTTTATTAGTTTACTTAGATATATCGAACTACAATGACTGTATTCGGATAACAAACTTAACCCTACAAATTTTGGTTTTAGTTTTAAAATTTCTTTGACTTTTTGTTTCCAAAATTTCTCAGATATTGGTACAATTGTTTCAACAAACTTGGGATACCTATCTAAGAAAAATGCACTATCATCTTTCTCATAATAATGATAACCGAGATCTTGTTCTAAATTGTTTAGATAGTTAAAAAACTCTATGTTTAAATCAAGTATCATTGAACTAATATTGTGTTCATTCAACACTGTTTTTAATAGTGCAGGCCCAACACTAGGTGCTTCAACACTCATTTTAGGCATTGACAAAAAGACAAAATCAATCTCTGAGTTACTCATTTAAAAATGTCCCTCATTTCTGGGAATATGTCACTGAAACTATTATTACGCTGTCTGTCACACAGTGCTAGAAACTCCTGCATTTCAGGTAAACGTACACTCCAGTCTTCGCTTTCCATAAATGTTAACATACCTTCCAATCGTTTGATCCCATAATCAGCATCACGCCATTCATCATATGTTACCTTATCTTTGTGCCAAGCTGGTATACATTTCTCCCAATTCGCTTCCCACCATGGATAAAACTCTTCGTATTTTTTGCGACACTCTGCTTTAAACCAGTTGGGCAATACTTTTACATTGAGATGAGCTGGATGGTACACAAAGTGATAGTTAATGCCACCTGCTCCAAATGGCCACATGTTAATTTTATTAAAGTTTTGTTCTAGTTTCCATTTGATAAAGTCTGGCAAATAGTATACATTGAGTGCTTGTACTGCACATGCAACAGTAACTTCTACATTGTTGCTGGTCTGTGTATCTAGTATATGAAATACTTCTTCTGTACGTTTCCATTCACTTGGGTAACGTATATAATCATTCATAGCGTATATACTGTCTACACTGTAATGAAAACGTACTAGTTTAAATTCTCGCCACAAGTCAAACAAATCTTCTCGCCATTCTACACCATTGCTGTTATAACGTAGTTCTAAATTTTTAGCATGTCCTTGTCGTATACATTCTTCTAATATCTCATAGTGTTCTTCAATGATAAGACTCTCGCCACCGGCAAAATATAACTGTTGCATATTAGGAATCTGTTCATAAAACTGTTCCCAGAATACAGGATTGTGTTTGTGCCAATTGTAGCTACTACCATTGATCGAACCTTTATCACGCCACTGCGTATTGCTTTTTAAACTTTTGTTTTGTATTTGAGGATGTATAGCATTCCAGTCTTTGATCCATCCACTTGAATCGTGCGGACTACACATAACACATGCTAGTTGACACTTAGTGCCAAAACGTAAATCAATATATGCTAGCTGTGGAGGAACTTCTCCGTTCTCTTGGGTGTTTTGTAAGAGACTTTCAAGATCAACTCTTTGCATCCAATATGCAGTTTCCCATTGACGTTTACTGCGATGTCCTGCAGCTTCTTCTTTAAAACACTTTACACAACTGGGAGGTACTTCACCGTTCATCATTTGCTTACGAACGTTACGCATGTAATTGGAGTTCCAAGAGCTTTGAAAATCAGTTATGTTTAAATTGTTAGGACGACCTTCATCGTCTTTGAGTACACCTACCATACCGCCATGCTCTTTATCATTTGTAGGACCCACGCTACTAGCGTTGGCTGTACAGCATACTCTCATTGATCCGTCTGGTCTTGTACTAAGGTGTACCCAAGGTAGTATGCAAAATGTATCACTTACTTTTGTCATTTAAACTGCTCCGCAAAAGGATCAAACTCCGTTCCACATTTCGTAGCACATACGCCAAGTTTACCATTGGCAACACTGTCTTTTTGCCAACTCTCGGTTATGCTTTCTAATATACCGCTATCAAATACACTTTTTAATCCGTGCAATCTAGCATCAATTGCCAACTTGCCACCCGAACGTTCAATATGTTCCCATATCTGTTCTACACGATAATCTTTGTGCCACCACTTGTACATACGTCCAGCAGTCCAACAGCAAGGTAATAGTAGACCTTCTGCTGTAATAAAGATTTCTTTTTTACTTATAGCTTTGCAATTAATAGTGCAACTGTCGTAGTAATCTATCATACTTCCGTATGTTTTTTCTATTTCTTTTTGTTTTAGTAGTGCAAGATTCTGATGTTGTTCAAGCATGGGTTTTGCTATCAATTGTGTTTTCTCACCTTTACGATTCTGTGCTTGATGTTGATCTTTAGCTTTGTTGGTTGCTGTAAAGAAACGTGCGCTTTTTTTCTTTTGAAAACGTTCAACACCCCAATCATCTGCCAGCTTTTGTGCTTGCTCTACTTGGTGTTCGTTGTGTCCAAAAATAATATAATCCCAACGGGCTCTGCCTCCGGCACTGATAAAAGCCCGCATGTTTCGTTCCACGTTGTCCCACACCACATTCTGTCTATAAAGATGATTAGTATCACGCAAGCCATCAACGCTAAAAATAACACAGCCATGACGACCAATAATTCCTGCCAATTCAATCCACCAATTCGCATCTTTTGCTCCTGCATTTGTATTCATGCTTAACCACATGTTTGGATTATGTTGTCTAAAGTATTTGAATATTTCTAATGTGTCTTTAGCAACAATAGGATCTCCTAAGTTACCACACATATACATTGTATCTAATTGTGCAATAAATTCTTTTGTAAAAATATTTTTGCAATCAGCTAAACTTAGTTCACTGTTGTCTATCCAACGATTGTCCACACCGCCATTTTCATTACGATCACACATAGGACACGCCGCTTGACAGCGTTGTGTAACTTCTAAATGAACTTGTTTTATATCTTCATAGTTATACATTACTCATCCCAATGCATTGTGTTGGACAACTGATAATCAAAATCATGTTCAAGTTGCTGCATTTGACTTGTAGTTAGTCTATAATGAAACTTAACTCCTTGATGATTAACACTTACTCTAACATAAGGCGAGTAATTTCTAATAGGCCTCGGGCTATATTCTTTATACTCTATCAACCAATGATTATGTTTTGTAGTTATTTCTATTCCTTGTTGCCAATTGTTTAGTATATCAGATAATTGATCAATGGTTAACTGATATTCAATCACAAAATCGTCATTTACTCGTAGACTTAAATTAGCACGATTTTTATTTTTAAATGTGTACAGTTTATAAACTTCAGTAAACTTTGTCATTGTAGTATTAGTTCTATGTCTTTCCCTGGGCCTACTTTACTAGGTAGATCACCGTATTCATCCACGTACCATTGTATAACTACACGATACCAGTTGTGACTATTATGATGTGCTTGTTTATTAAACTGATAGATGTTGTTGTTGGTAGCTTGCATAGTACTTATTGCTCTAGCACTCTCTGTTTGCAACTGCCTTAGTGTAAGATCATTTATATCCAATTCTCATATACCTTGTGTAATTTTCAAATTTCATTTGACCTGCATATAATAGTTCACGCATAGGAGTTAATTCTGCAAATTGACTAATATTGTTAACACACCCAAGGTGTTCTTTAATAGCTTTGTAGTTATTGCTTTGTATTACAACTAACTTGCCCTTAGGTATACTACGCCACCATATGCTTAACTCGTGATGATTAAAATGTTCACAACTGGTGTTAATTACAGTGTCTGGCCAATCAACCAACGGACATTCAGTGCCATCACTGCGTAATGTATTGTAGCTGTGTTCTACATAATCTATGTCTAATATATCTTGTGTAACTGCTTTGTATTTCCAATCTTGCATTAGATATTTTTTATTGAATATTTCTGCAATAGCTGCACAACTAGGATCCATATCAAAGCTGCGTATTTTATCAATACTGCACTTGCTTTCAAACAACATTGTAGCAAGTGTAGCATACCATCCTGCACACAAGAATACTGTGCCTAAATCTACTTTTGTTTTTTCTAATTCTTTAACTAGCCACATTTTACTTTGTAGTTGACCTCTACTAAAACAGTCTGTATCCCAATCCATCTGTTCTGTAATTAATTTTTTCAAAGGCTGATTGAATGCACTGTCTGTTACTGTGTCAAGGTATTCAGCTGTTGCATACATATTTTGGTGCAGTACAATTTTTTTAATTTGATCACTGTTGTCTAATAATTTAAACAAACTCCAGATGTTTTTATCAATAACTGCTTTGCGTAGATCCTCATATTCTTCTTGAGGTAGTAATCTAAAAAGAGCTCTGATATCGTGATTGACGGTGGCTTTGCGTAAGTCTTCAAATTCAGACGGTAGCATTCTAAAAATGCTGTGTAAATTCTGTTCTACTACAGCCTTGCGGAAATCTTCTACTGTACCAACTACTTTCATATCTTCTGTTAATCTAAAAATACTGTGAATATTTTTTTCTAATACCACACGTCTAAGATCATCAAACTGTTCAGGTAACAATCTAAATATACTGTGTATGTTTTCGTTCATCACTGCTTTGCGCAATTCGTCATTGCGACACAATCTAAATATACTGCTTACATCTTGATCAACAACTGCTCTGCGCAAGTCGCTGATACAGTTATTATCTGGAAACAGTATTTCATATCTATCCAGCAGTTCTTTTAATTGCATTTAAGTTATAGTAACTCCATACTCTGGTAAACTATAATCATGATCTTCTAGTGTATCATTAAATGTTTGTTTGAGCCAATCAAAGTCATTTATTTTTTTAAGTATTCGTTCATTATTTTTGTAGTGTTCGCCAAAGTCTCTGCCTTGTTTTGCTCCCATTAAACAAAAATCTCCATGAGGCTTGTTACTGCCTCTGGTACACCATATGTCCAATCTATACTCGTTGTCTCTGTTATCACCATTACTAATTGCACTACTGGACAACTTGGTACACTCTCTGAACGCACTTTTCCATGTGTTGAAAGGATCTGTATTAAATGCAGTGATATTGCTTACCTGCATCTTCGGCACAAACGTACATCCTAGACTGGTGGTCATGTCGACATCCCAGTGTTTGGCTGCTAGTGTTGCTTTGCGTGGAAATAGTTTTACACCGCCGTAACCATATATAAGATCATTGATAGGATTGCTACTGCGCCATGTGTACACACATTCTGTTTGGGGAACATGTCCATACTCTAGTTTTGTGTTGTCGGGTCTGAACTTAAAGTTAAACTCTTCTTCTATTACTGCATCTGCATCAACTACATAAAAGTTTCCTGTTTCACTGATTTCAGCTGCGGCCTGATGTGCCGCTAGAATACCTTTTACACCTTGTACTCTTTTAGCATGGGGTGCAAACATTTGTAGTATTTCAAAGTTCTCATCAGCAGTTTCTTCATGATAACTGATCTGTATAACATCTAACATTTAATTCTCATTCGTATATAAATGGATCTTTCTTGCGCATTTCTTCTAAACGCTTTTGGCGATCTCTCTTTATTTTATAACAAGTCCACGGATAAGTCAAGAATTCAATTATTCGGGTAAACACACTTGTACTCCTGTTTGTTTGCTGAATTCTAATGCATCAGCTCTTGTATTTACAAGCGGTTTATCCTTGACGTTGAGACTCGTGTTCAGTAGCATGGGACATCCTGTGTCCTCATACCAACGTTCTAATAGTTTGCGTATTCCGTGTGTACTGCCGGCAGGTACTGTTTGTACCCTAGATGTATTGTCATAGTGTACAACAGCAGGAAACAGATCTGGCTGTTTACATTCAGCAACGTACTGCATAAAGTCTCCTGTTCTACCTTCAAAGTATTTGTCGGCATGTTCTTGTAGTATTACTGGAGCAAACGGTCTAAACGCTTCTCTGCGTTTGATACTGTTTACCAGGTCCTTAACATCAGCTCCACGGGGATCAGCAAGAATACTACGGTTGCCAAGAGCCCTAGGGCCAAACTCAGCCCTGCCAGCTGCCACGGCTGTAATTTTTCTAGTATGTAGTTGTCTAAGAATTTCATCAACTGGATACTCTCCTTCAATATCGTGACCAAGATATGCATGGTCCATGTACATGAATTGTTTTTTATGTGCTAATACACATCCTATTGCACTGCCAGCATCACCAGGATTAGCAGGCACATGTACATTTTTAAAAAACAAACCTGCTAGTGGATTTGCTACACAATTGAGCGCACATCCTCCTACAAGTATTATGTTATCGTACTTACCATCTGTTTTAAAGTATGCACTGCGACACAGTTCCACAAATATTTCTTCGTATATACGCTGAGTTGCCGCGGCAATATCTGCATAGTCTTGTGGTGTGTTTAGTTCAGGGCGCCAATCTCTACATCCTCTGTGACAGTTACGTTTAAATGCAGTATATGGAAAATAACTAGTGGGCGTGTGTTCTAAGAAATCACGTTTGATATCATTATAAAATCTATCAGGATCGCCAACAGCTGCCATACCCATGAGTATGTATTCGTGTTCTTGTGGCTTTAATCCAATACGCTGTGTCATAGCACTGTACCACATACCTATGCTGTGAGGATATGGTTGACTCCAGATCTTTTTTAATTTGCCGTTGTTGCCTGTCCACATGCTTGTGGTGTCCCATTCGCCTATGCTGTCAATTACCAATATCAGTGCATCGTGCCATGGGCCTGTGTAATAACCATATGCCGCATGACTTAGATGATGATTGGTTGTGATACATCTGGGTGCATTGTTAATCCATTTGCGTATGTATT
>Ga0257114_1001670_pt1 | contig 15392 bp, 18 predicted proteins | sample SI112_10mmetaG_FD_190149 | JGI IMG/M metagenome (GOLD analysis project Ga0257114, IMG submission 190149) | Marine microbial communities from Saanich Inlet, British Columbia, Canada - SI112_10m | ecosystem: Environmental > Aquatic > Marine > Inlet | place: Canada: British Columbia | collected...
ATTTATTGCAATATAAAAAATACAAACACACATACAAATTACAATATTCACTTTACATGGCTTTCCATTCGGCCATAGCCTGCTTGATAGAAGCCGCCTAGGTGATACCAGGGATCTCTTTTTGGATATGCGTTGATACCATCCTGATATATTTCCTCGTTAGTTTTTCTTTTTTGAGCTCCGCGATAGCAAGCTTCATACTATCACTCTTGCTTTACTCAGGATTTTCCATCTGGATTGCGATAGAAGTCCACTTCAATAAGTTCCAGTTGTTGATAGTGGTCATTGTTGAGATAGCTTGTTTCAATTGGTAAGTTCGGTTGGGTAAGGTTTCTTGTCTTCTTTGCGTATTCCTGGTTGTTGGATAAATAAAAAAATAAAACAGGCATTATCAATTTTTATATTTTTTACAACATTTTAGTACAAATTTATTACTGCATATTATTGAAATCCTTCCAATCCTTATTAACTTTACGACGATTTTTATGAGAATAGCGACTATCTCTCATCTTTGCGCGAATATTCTTATCAGTCTTAATATTATCTCCATTAAACTTATTTTTATAACTTCTAGGAATTTTAACAACATCTCCAATGTCATCGTGTTTTTCTACGTAGCTGTTGAACTTGTGAGAGCAGATTTTATAAGTAGACATTTGAGATTATTTTAATAATAAAAATATCAAATAACATAATCAATTTTTATTTGTCTTAAATTACATTTTCATAAATTTTAATTTTGTCTTTTATATCTGTATTACAAACAGGGCAACAATTTCGTTTACTATACTTTATTTCTTCAATACAATTATTACAACAAACTCTATGTCCACATGGTATAAATACCATAATTTCATCTTTTTTATATATATTATAGCATATACAACATTCAATATTTGAAATACTTTCTATATTGTTTTTTATTGGAAAATCTATAATTTTTGTATTTCTACTTGATAGCCACTTAAAACAATTCTTCATGTTTTATAATAAAAAATATATTATATATATAGTCATTTTTTTATATTTAACAACCCATATATTGGGTGTTTTTGTAGTATATTTCGTATTTTTGTGTTATATTTCCTATATTATTGAAATTAATATCCATTAATAGTTTCTTAATAATTTCAATAAATATGTTGTTTTGTTCGTTTTTGTCATAAGACATTACTAAATCACAAACTCCTTCGTGCTCGGCATCTAATTCATTAATATAATTACTAGCTTTTTCTTGATACCATATTTTTAGCAGTTTGTAATGAAAATCTGATAAGTCATTATATTTGAATTGCTTTGCCCAGAAAAGAATTTTCCTAATTTTTCCATAATGTTCTATTTCTTTTAACAAGGAAACAGGTGGGATACAAATATATTTAGCACATTCCCTAAGAATATCATCAGGAAGAGCGTCAATCATTTGAGAACGAGACATCATAATAGCTGTCATTATATTACTTTGTTACAAATGATATTTATCAATTTTTAATTAAAATAGAACAAAATAATGAATAATTGCAGGTGAAAATAAATCTAATAAGTCATCCGGGACATCATCTAGTAGTAGTTCAGGTGAGACAGAAAGATGTCGCGTGTGTTTCAAAAAACTTGGAGAAAATTTGCAAGCCATACCTTATAAATGCAAAAATCCACGTTGTTAAAATTTATCATTAAAAGCATATGTAAAATGTAATAGTGATCCACGTTATATACAATGTATGGACTTGTTGAACAAAATTTACATCTCATGCAAGAGCAAGAAATTCATCAACATTCAATGGTATAACACGTACAATAAGAATGTCTCCTAATACAGAACGTAGAATAAATATAGAAAATGCAAGAGAAAGTTATTCAAATATCAGTAGAGTGCTATCAAGACGAATACCTAGAACATCTAATAATATATTAAATAGTCAACGATCAAGAAGATAATTTATTTTGTATTAATTTTTTTATTTTATTTTTTATATCTTTTAAATTTATATTATTGGATACTCCAACAAGTATTATACGCCCTTGTCCGAAATATAATTCTTTCATATATTTAATAAAAATAAAATTAATATCCACCTCTTAAACGTAAAACTAGATGGAGGGTTGATTCTTTTTGAATATTGTAATCGGCAAGTGTTCTACCATCTTCAAGTTGTTTTCCCGCAAAAATTAATCGTTGTTGATCAGGTGGAATACCTTCTTTATCTTGAATCTTACTTTTAATCATATCAATAGTATCAGAAGTTTCTACTTCAAGTGTAATAGTTTTACCTGTTAAAGTTTTAACAAAAATCTGCATATCTTATTATTATATATATAAATATTTTTTATATATATTAATGTAAATGAATAATATCAATAATCTATTAGATAATATGTTAATTACAAAACCATGTAACATATGTAAAAAACCAAATAATAATAATTATAAAAATATTTGTACGGATTGTGCTAAAAAATTAACACCGCATTATGAAAATTGCACATGTATTTATTGTAGATGATTCAGTTACATTAACATTTTTTTCTTGGATATTTCATTAGGATTCCATGATATATATATAATATTTAGATTAGGTTCTGGTAATATTTGAACATATAATCCATTTTTTCTCAATGAATCAACGACATAATCTATACAATCTTTAATTTTATAAAGAGGCTTTCCATAAACATAATATGGTATTTCATAAAATATATTCATACCACCAATTGTAGCTGTATTTTTAATTTTAACATGACATGTTTCAATAATTTTATCAAAAGTTGTATATTTAGCACTATTTTTTTTTTCTTTTAAATTATACAATTCGGATAAGGAAATTCTTGGAGGCATTATTAATTAATATATACAAAATATTTAAAGCTGTTTAATTGAACTATCTTCAAGCTCGTAAAATGAAACCATTTTATTATAATCAACAGATACTTTTTCTTTTTTAACTGCTTTACTTTTTTTAAGACCTTTGTTATAAATATTGTTAATCATATCTTCACTTATAGCATAATTGAAATATTTGATATCACCCATTTTAAGAACATTATCTTCATTTAATTTGGTTGTATCAAAGAATTGATCTAAATTAACTCCATTATTTGCATCACGAGATATTATATCAGTTAAAGCAGGATTTATATAAAGTGGTGATTTATTATCTTTATGTGTTGCTGAGTGTACGTTATTTAATTCAACACCATATTTAGTTTCAACCTTGTCATCAAAAACCAACATACCATTCATATATATTTTACACATAGCACGATTTACTGCTAATATATTAGCACTATCTGCTACTTCTTTCATAACAATTGTAATCATAAACCATTTATCATCAAATGGTATATCCCAAATACCTAATAAATTTTTATTTTTAGTTTCCCAATTGGCACTAGCTTGTGTTTGAGTACATTCCTCGTATGATGAATTATATTGATATGAATCAGGTGATAATATATTATTATAATCAACCGCTAATTTTGAACCATTATGATTAATACGAATTAATGGATTTTTTGTTAATAAAGTTGGTATTATTGTTTCATCAGTTGAACGTGCAGAACAATTATAATTATTTACATTATAATAAAATAATTTTTCTCCTTTCAACAACAAAGCAATATCTTTATGTTCATGATTATATTTTTCTAATTTTTCTTTGTTAACATATAACCAGAAATTATATGAATATTCAGCACCACCTTGCTGATTAATTGATGATTTAATTGGTAAATAATTATTATGCATTTTATTGTTAGTATTATATTTCCATTCTTTGTTTGAATTAAAATCAAAAATACCTTCTACTATGTCTACTTCTCTTCTTATATTATTTTCACCATTAAACATGTTTTGTAATTCAATTAAATATATATTATAAGCTACATAGCCCATTAATAATAATATAATCAACGAAATTATAATTTGTTGTACAGGACTACTTTCCATTATTTGTTACTTATTCTATTTAAAATATGGAAATAAAAATAATAATAATTTAATTTATTCTCTCATTTCTACATCAGCAGCTTTTAATTTATATATTGGGTTTCTTAAACCATATGCACCTATTCCTAAAGAAGCTAACATACCGTTTATTGGTCCAGCTCGGTATTCCTTATACATATCGTTTTTATTTAAATCATAATTAAACATAGTAAATTTACTCAATAAACCAGAAAATCCATATGGGCTACCAGATCCTTGACCACCAACTAATAAGGTCCCTTTACTATCTAAATTTAATTTATCTAATCTTAATGTTCCTAACATTCCTTTTTTTCTATCAAGAGTTTCATAATAATTACCATCAATGTATGTTGTTATTGAACCACCACCAATATCATTTATTACGAAACCTACATGTACCCATCTTTGTATTGGTACGTAATTAATAGAGAAACCTGTTGCAATACCTTCATTTGATAAATAATCATTAATACTTGATTCAGAATAGTCTTCTGTTCTTGTCCAATATGGTTCAGAATTATTATTTAATGCGAATCTTATATGTAATGTATTTTTATCCTTATCTAATATAATATGTGGGCTTGCGTTTGTGATGTGTTTATTATTATCGTTATTACTTATATGAGCAACATGTCTATATCTACCTGAACCAGAGTTTATATTGAATATATAAATCCAAAAGCAATAAGAGCGTTTTTTACCATTTCCACTTTCTAATTTTTGTTTAAATGGCAATTCAGTTAATTGGTTGCAAAATAATGGAACATCAGAACCTGGTATTAATATTTTTTGTTGATATAAAACGGTGTCGGTTATTATATAATATATAATATATCCCACAACAGAAGCTATTACCAATAATACTATTAGTAAGAATAATACACTTGTATTATCACTTAATGTTTCAACAATAGCATCCTTAGTTTCTTGAATTGATATATTGCTAACAGCATTAGTTACAGAAGAAGCAGCAGAACTTACAGCAGCACTTGTATTTTGAACTATTTTATTATTAGTAGCAACTTCACTTGCATTAGAAAAAGCGCTAGAAACACTATCTCCAACATTATTTAAAACATCCTTATTTGTATTCTGTGGTACAACATCCACCATTTTTTATTTTAATTATCCTAATTAAAGGAAATAATTTTTCTATTAAATAAATTTGTATGATAATTTGATATTTGATAATATGGAAAATTACTAAAATTATATGTTGATTTAATATTTTTTTTCTGTAATGACAAGTAACTTAATATCTTAGTGAAACTTCCTATATTTGATACAGCTTTTTTTTTATATTTAAATAATGACAAGTAATATACATATGATGTAAATATATTTACACATGAATCTACATTGTTTTTAAAAATATAATAATCATAATAACACATTATATCCATAAAATTTTTATAAAACTCAATTTTTTTCTTATATGTCCCTTTGCGATTATCTAAATCTTTAATTAAATTTTCATGAAATTTTAAGGGTATCATCCATGAATCTTTACTTATTATTATTTCAATTTTTTCTCTTTCAAAATTATCTCCATATAAAAAGCTAATATCAGTATAATCTTCAACAATAAGTTGTTCTAATTCTTTATTTGGATTTTTTATATCATTAAATAATTTATCTAAGTTACCATTTGATGCTTTAAATAACTCATCTATATTATTAATTTTTCTTCTACTTAATAAAGATTTGATATCTTTATAATTTGGTATTTGCAAATTGTATATTTTACATACTTTTTTAATTTCACCGATTTTCTTGATTATATCATTATTTGTTATACAAATAATAGGTATATTTTTAAGCTTTTTTTCATTTAATAATTTTAATAAACATACATTAATTGTTTTATCAGCGATAAATATACAATCAAAATTATCTATGATAATAACTTTATTTCTAATATTATTAGTAAGTATTTGCATCAATGATGAGCTTGTAGTTTTTTGTATTACATCTTTCATATGCGCAGATGTATAGCAATTATTATTATCGATTGTTATTATATCATAATTTAAATAATTACATATAGCGTTAATTGTATAAGTTTTTCCTATACATGAAGCCCCAGCTACTATTATACAACTTTCTGACGATATTTTAGTATTATAATTAAAATTTTCCACCCATGTTAATATTTCTTTATAAATATTATGATTACCGCAAAATCCATTAATTAATTCATTCATTATTTATATATATATTAATTCTATCATTAAAACTGTTAAATATAAAATAAGAGCAAGTAATGGTAGCACTAAAATAACAGGTATCATTGTTGTTTCGTCATCTATTTTATAACCGAATTTTTTCATATTACTATCATCATCAAACATAATATAAGGTTGTGTCATAAATATTATGACAACAATTATTAAATAAATTACAAGTGTTATAATTCTTCTTGAAAACATTCTTTATCTATTATTTTAATAAGGAAAGAAAAAAAATGAATTATAATATATTACTATTAATACTAGTTATAATTTTAATAATTTTATTATTGAATTTTTATTGTAAAGAAACTTTTGTAAGTGGTACAACATTAATTACAGATAATCAAAAAAATGTAGCAGGATCACTATTTGTTTCCAGTGATAGCATGGCTGATTTAATAGATAATATTAAAAAAACAAATAAAATTGACGGAAGTATCGTGGGTATAAATAAATCGTTAACAGTTATATTAGATCCATATATCAATTATTATGTTCTCAATAATAATGCAATGACGAAAAAATATGTTCCAGGAATATTTGTATGTATTAGTACAATCAAATTAGGAATAAATAAATGTATATGGAATTTAAATAAAAAGGTCATAGCATATGTTTCAATGACTGATTATTTATTTATTCAAGCATTTATTAAGGCATATAGACAAGATATATCAAATATAAATGTTATTAAAATAACTGCTGAGGATTTAAAAAGTAAGGATAAAAAGTTTGATTATTTATTTACTTATGTTGTTCTTGATAGTAATTATATGTATTATTTAAAAGAACAAAATTATTTTATTAATGGTTTTAATGATGTTGATATTTATAGAATAAAAGCATTTTATCCTTTTATTGAAGAAAATTATAGTAATGTTAGACAATATTTTAATAAAAATTTAAATGATCGTACATATGATGTTTATTTAAGTAATAAAACAAGTTTAATACCTACGATGTCTCTTGATGTTGTAAGTTCAGTTGAAAATTTTATTACAAGACTTAAAATGCCAGAAGATTATTTAGAGGCAGTTGATAGAAAAAATGAAAAAGGTAATAATACAGGAAACTATGGTTGTTATGGAAATGATAAGATAACAAATAAATTTGAGTGTGATTCTTTATATAACTATGATGGTACTGCAAAAAAGTATTATAGTAAATGGGATAAAAAATGTACAAAAAATGAAGAGTGTCCTTATTACAAATCAAATAAGAATTATCCAAATAACAGGGGAGGATGCAAAGATGGTTTTTGTGAGTTTCCTGTTGGTGTAAAACGTATAGGTTTCAAAAAATATAAAGATACAGATGTAAATCGTCCATTATGTTATAATTGCAGTGATACAACTAATTATGATTGCTGTGCTAATATTGAAGATGATAATGGTAATAACGATTATGTATTTGAAAATGATTTTAATGATAGAATAGATAATAATTTAAGAACAATAATTTCCTCATTAAATTATAGAGTATCATAATAATTATGAATAATAATTACATAGTATGTTCTTTTAATTTAGTATCAATAATTATTATAGTTATATTGTATTTTATTGTAATAAGAAAGTATATACATAGCGAAGAAAATGTTGAAACTTTTAATATGAATGAATCAAATATTAGGTATAATAATCTTTTTGATTACAAGCCTTCTAATGCTAGAATAATGTATAATAATACTGGTGATTTACCATGGAACCGACATATAATAAATTCAAGCATACCTTATGATATTGATATAAAACACGAAGCGCAAAATGTATATTATTATGAGTATAACAATGATACTTATACTGATAAATTAAAGACACTTTTCAAGAGTAATTGTGAAGAAACAATAATTGCTGTTGAAGGTAACAAATGGAGTAAATGGATTAATCCAAAAACGTTAAAAGATGAAATGCTCAAAAGTAAATTAGTATCATATTATAATAATATATTAGAATTTATAACTAAAAAATTAAATGAAGATGGTATTATGGATTTACCAGGGTCTGATGAAAAACGTGATATTCAAGTAGTACATGATATAATGTTGAGATATAGAACAAGTATAGAAAATGATAGCTATATTATGTTTGACGTTGATATGATATTATATCGCGCAGGTAAGTTTCAAGGTAAACATGTTAAAATGGTTGTAGTATCAAATGGATATACTATTAATATAATAATGGTAAAAGTAATTGGTGTTGTTTCAGAAGATAAAATTGTTCTTCATCCATATCATGCATATGATATTATGAATAAAAATAAGTTTAATCAATATGTTCCAATGAAATATGGTACTATAGATAGTGATGTTAAAAATAGTCAAAATAATACATTTGAAGTTAGCGACGATTACATGAATAAAGAAATAGAAAATATATTATATAAAAAATTATTAGAGGAAAATATACCAGAAGATATTGATGTAAGTAACAATAATTATATACCACAAAAAGGAGAGATAATTAAAAGAGACAGATGCAATTTTTAGTTATATCATATAAATATTCAGATACAAACTGGCTATTTGTATATACAGGTATATATTGATATGGTAATAAAGTATAATATTTAAGAGTATCCATTATTTTATATATAGATATAATATTTATATAATTAAAAATGAGTACATAATTTTATTTTTCTTAGAGATTTTATAAACCTTATAATTTTTAATAGATTTTTAAATTATGTACTCATTTTTATATGTCAATATAAAATGGCTCTTTGTTTATAACGTTACTAGGTTTAATTGTTGTAAGCAAGTTATTAAAAGAAAATGGTATTAAAATATTATTTAATATATAATCAAAATATATTTGTTGATATGATTTAGATTTATATTGAGGTGATGATGATGTTGCAGAATATTTTTTAGATATAACTTTGTATTCAACCATTAAAATCTCAATTAATTCATATAGATTAGCAATAATTTCATCACTTGGTGGTGCGATATCGTCTTCAAACTCATTTTTTAAAAATGTAGTTATTATTTCTGTATAATCTGATAATATCTTTAATATACTTTTTTTAGATCTAATTTTGCCCGTATAACTAAAATCATACAACATTACATTATATTTACACGATTTTAAATAAAAACTATTACCATTAAATATGTAATGATAATACCCTTTTTCATTATTTAAATGCCATAGAAAATTACCAGCATGTATATCTTGATGAACAATGTTAATACTATTATGAAAAGTACCTACTGATATAAAACATTGAAACATTAAATTAAAAAATAATTCTTTGTTATTAGCATTTTTTGAATTATCTAAGATATTGTTTAAGTCACCATTAGCAATTTCGTTTATGCTTATAAGTTTCCTTTCTTTAGGATAATCTTCTTCGCTACATACACATGTTTTATAATTAATTAAAAAATGTTTGGATTTTTTCTGCATTATAATATTTTGTGTTATGTAATCCATAACATATACTTCTGTATTATTTACTTCATTATGTTCCATTAGTTTTGTTGCAAGTGGAAAAGCACCTAAAACATTCTTAATAGAAGTCTTATAAATACTTCCATTAAAACTATCTGTACCTATTTTTTTTTCTAAATCAATTACGTCTTTAATAGTAAATCCAGGAGTACCCGAAAAATCTTTTTCTTTTAAACATTCGTCGCTATTAATTGAACTAATTTTTTTGTTAATATAAGCATAATAATATATTCTTGTATCAAGAGTAAAACGATTTACAAAAAATGTACTTTTAAGAAAGTTTTGCACTTTACAAGCATTATTGTATTTATCTGATTTTAAAACATCCGTTAAAAAAACCCCTCTTTTAAGTAAAGAAGTTTTACCGGATAATAATTTTCTTCTTATATTAGCTTGTATAACTTTAATTCTTTTATCCTTACTTGAATATGAGCTACTATACATTTTATTTATTAGCTTTATAAAAATGAGTACATAATTTAAAAATCTATTAAAAATTATAAGGTTTATAAAATCTCTAAGAAAAATAAAATTATGTACTCATTTTTTGATATATAAAGGAGTATCTTATTTTTTATATTATATAATGAAAATAATCGATAGTTTTATGTTTTATAACGAATATAAAATGTTATTATTACGTTTAACAGAGTTATATGACGTCGTCGATCAATTTATAATAGTTGAAGCAACATCTACCTATGTGGGCAACAAAAAGGAATTGAATTTTAAAAGCAACTTAGAAATGTATAAAAAGTTTTTGGATAAAGTAACATATATAGTTGTAAATGATATGCCAAATACAGAAAATCCTTGGGATAATGAAAATTATCAAAGAGCATGTATAGATAAAGGAATTAAAAAATTAGAATTGAATGATGAAGATATTATAGTTGTTTCAGATTGTGATGAAATACCTAATTCAGAATTACTAAATAAAATTAAAAATGGTAATATAATTATTGATAAAGATATATTATATGGATTAAATATGGATTTTTATTTTTATAATTATACATGTAAACAAGATATACTATGGAATAAAGGCAAATTATTAACATATAATAAATATAAATCATCATTATTAAATGATGAAATAAGAAAATTAGAATATATCAGACAGTCTAATGGCGATAAATTAATACAAAATGGTGGATGGCATCTTTCATATTTTGGCAATACAGATTTTATAATAAATAAAATTAAGAACTTTGCACATCAAGAACATAATACAGATGCTTGTATTAGTGATATAGAAAACAATGTAATTAATAATAAATGTATTTTTGATAAAAGAAAGCTTAAAAATATTAATGTTAAAGATAATAATAATTTACCAAAAAATTATAAAATTATGATTTAAGAAAATTTTAAATTAAATATATTAATGTATTTATGTCAATTGTTAAAAGATATATAAATTTATGCGATAAAGATATTAAAATAACTACATTAGGAATAATATGTGGGTGCACTGGTTCATATTTTAGCGTACATGCTAGTGAACATACAAGTAGAATGATGCAAGGTGATTTTTCAAATGATAGATTAATAAAATTATTATATGTTAATATTTTTGCTATGATAACCATATCATTGCGTGGAATATGTTTTGCTTATTCGCAGAAATGTATAAATGTAAGATTAAAAAAAATAATATACAATAAACTAATAAATCAAGATAGTAAATATTACCAAACAACTCCTGTTAGTTCATTATTAGATTATATTAATAATGATGTAAGAATTGTATCTGATTTAATTTCATTAAATATCAATGTAATGTCGCGTTCATTAATACATGTAATTGCTACTTTATGGTTATTAAATAAAATATCATGGAAATTAACTGGTATAGCATGTATTTTAATACCAATGAATTTATTAATTTCAAACATATATGAGAAACTATATAGATATTATATGGAAGGCTCTGATGATTTAAATAAAGAAGTTAATGCATATTCACATGAAACACTTTCACATATATCATTGATAAAAACATATGCTAATGAAGATAATTGTAATAATAAATTTCACATATTTCAAGATAAAATAAATAAATTTGATAAAAGAAATGCTTTGCTTTATGGTATAAATTTATTATTTGTTAGTAATATACCTACATTTACAACGATTGCTATTATATTAATTGCACGTTATTTAAATACCATGGATGGTTTAATAACTTTTATATTACATAATCAAAGTTTATATGAAAATGTTAAAGCAATAATACACTTTAAAAATGAATTTATAAAATGCAGAGATCCTTATAAACGCATTATTGATATTTTAGATACTGATAATATTGACAAAGGATATTATGTGCCTGAAAATGATATAACAGGTATCATTGAATTCAAGGATATTAAATTTAAATATGAAAAAACAGATAAATATATATTAGATAATTTTAATTTTAAAATAAATAGTGGAGATAGAATTGCAATAATTGGAGAATCTGGTTCTGGTAAAAGTACATTAGTTAAAATAATAATTGGATTATTATCACCTGAATCTGGTAATCTATTAATAGATGATGTAGATATTAATATTTATGATAATAAATTGATAAAAAGTAAAATAGGATATGTAGCACAGGATAGTGTATTATTTAGTGATACAATTGCGAATAATATTGCATATGGATATGATGAAGCTACACGTTATGATATTGAATATGCAGCAAAACAAGCAAATGCACATAATTTTATTATGAAATTACCAAATAAATATGAAACCAAAATAAATGGAACTGAATTAACATCTCTTTCAGGTGGGCAAAAGCAACGTATATCAATAGCAAGAGCATTGATACGTAAACCAAAGATTGTAATATTTGACGAAGCAACATCGGCATTAGATCCAAAATGTGAAGAAATAGTGCAAAATACAATAAGAAATTGTTTTAAAGATAAAAACATAACAATTATAATAATTGCACATAGAAAGTCTGCTCTTGAATTAGCTGACAAAGTATATAAATTTGAAAATTCTAAATTATTACTAACATAAAAACAATATATCTGTGTTTAAATATAGAATGAATATTAATTTTATTAATAAATTACCAAAAAAAAATAATATAATTAATATTTCATCTAATGGAAAAAATAATAGTATCAAGATTACATCAGATTTAGATATTATAAAATTATCAAAAAGTATTGGAATAATTATAGCTTATAATGCTACAATGAAAAATGAAATAATATTTAATTTAGCAAAATTAAATAAATATAAAATAGAAGCATTTGTGTATAAAATTATTCAAGGTTTGTATTCATTTAATAAATATAAAAAAGAAACCAATAAAAGTAATGTATTATTTTATGCACCACAATATAAGCTTGATAAAGCAAAACTGGTGAGCTTAGTTAAATCTGCTAATATTACAAGGGATTTAATTAACGAGCCATCTAATAAAATTACACCATTAAACTTCGCAAAATATGTTAAAATGTATTTTAAAAATATAAAACAAGTAAGTATTAAAGTAATAGATGAAAAAGCTATCAAAAAATTAGGATTAAATTTAATATATGCTGTTGGTGGATATTCGGTAAATAAGCCCAAGTTAGTAATACTAGATTATAAACCAAGAAATTATAAGAAAACTATATGTTTAGCAGGTAAAGGTGTTACTATTGATACTGGTGGATATTCTGTAAAAAATGTGAAAAGCATGAATAATATGCATATGGACAAAGAAGGTGCCTGTATTAGTATGGGTATTTTTGATAACTTAGTTAAACAAAATAGTAAAAATAGAATTGTATGTTTATGCCCACTTGTTGAAAACATAGTATCAAATGCATCTTCAAAACCAAAAGATGTTGTAAAAGCATATAATGGGCAAAATGTTGAAATCGTAAATGTAGATGCTGAAGGTAGATTAATATTAGCTGACACATTGGCATATATATCTAAAAATTATAAACCCGATTATATATTTGATATAGCAACATTAACATCTGCCAGTGATACATATTGTCATGCAAGTTTTTCTTATTTTACATTGAATGAAAAATTATCTAGCATCGCTGTTAGTAAATGCAAAGATGTTGGAGAAAAAATAATAAGAATACCACCATGGGTGGAATACATGGAATATATCAAATCTAATATAGCAGATGTTAAAAATAGCGGATATAAATGTAAAAAAAGCGATGATTTTATGGCAAGTTTATTTCTTATGAATTTCATAGATAAAAAATATAGAAATAAATGGATGCATTTTGATATAAGAATGATGAGTGATAATAATGAACTTAATGTAGCAGAAGGATTTGGAACAATATTAAAGATAATTAATGATATTTAATTTTTTGTTTTTTGCCATTCTTCAGCAATTTTAGAGAATCTTTCTTTTGCACTTAGTTCAGAATTTTATTTTAGTAGATTTTTATAATAATTTTCAATATCTTTTTACTTATTTATATAAGGTCTTGAAATATATAAAATGAAGAAGGTAGGCATTTACTTGCACTCTGGATTAGGTAATCTCAGATGTTTATGTTATTTAACATGTTATCATATTATATAGATAATTGTGACGATTATATAATAATATTGTTAATGAATATATTAAAATCATCAATAATCATTATCCAAATATGAATTATAAAAAAGTTGCAGACAATATTCCTGATTGGAAACAAATGTTACTAATGTCATCATGTGACAATTTCATAATTGCGAATAGTACATTTTCGTGGATGGGTGCATATCTGGCAAATAAAAATTATGTTGTAGCACAAGAAGTATGGTTTGGGCCATATTATAAAAAATAATAAATTACATGATTTGCGGCCTGAAAATTGGATATTAGCTAAGGATACTATTTAATATTATAAATATGTGCTATTTCTTTATCATAATCTTTTGATGGTGTTTCAAGGATAATAACGGTTTTATTCTTTTTAATATTTTTGATAAAATCATTCATTTTGTCATTGGGAATCATACCATCTAAAATAGTAGCATGTCTATCTTTTCTAGCGCCTTTTTCAACAAGACTATTGTTAAGATGTATTAATGTAATATTTTTAGCATTACTTTTGCTAAATAATATATTATATGCTTCATTAAGATCATATCCAAGAGCCCATGTATGTGCAGTATCAAGACAAATACCTAAATATATTTGTTCATCTTTTGTGAAACTATTATAAAATTCAATAAAATCTTTTAAGTCTGTAAGTAATTCTGTTCCTTGACCAGCAGGAGTTTCTAGAATTAATTTTGTATTTAACTTTTTATTTGAAATATCATTTAAAACATACTTGATAAATGTTCTCATATTTTCAAGACCATCTTTATAAGATAGCTTAACATGTTTACCAACATGAAGAACAACACCAATTGATCCTATTAAATCTGATATTTCCAATTGATTTATTATTGTTTTTATCCAATAACATTCATCAATAGTTAATGTACGTTTACCATTTTTAAATTCTGATGCTACATTAATAACATAAGGAGAATGTATAACTAATTTAAAATTATTTTGTGTGAGATATTCTTTAATTTCGCGAGAAACACTATCATATTTTGCGATATCTGTTAAAGCTGTACTACGTGGACTTGATATAAATATTTGTAATGCATTTCCTCCTGCACTCTTAATATTTTCCATTGTTTTCACAATAGTTTTATCACGATTAATATGTGCACCTACGTATTGCATTTTCTGATTTAACTATTATAAATATATAAAATCAATTTTTA
>Ga0257114_1001672_pt1 | contig 15382 bp, 24 predicted proteins | sample SI112_10mmetaG_FD_190149 | JGI IMG/M metagenome (GOLD analysis project Ga0257114, IMG submission 190149) | Marine microbial communities from Saanich Inlet, British Columbia, Canada - SI112_10m | ecosystem: Environmental > Aquatic > Marine > Inlet | place: Canada: British Columbia | collected...
TGTAGGATTGCTAATGATTACACCACTATTGGTCAGGATCTCGTTGCTATGTGCGTCAATGACGTTATATGTTCTGGTGCTAAACCATTATATTTTCTAGATTATATCTCTACCAAAACACTTGATGCTAATGTCAGTGACATTGTGTATGGAATTAACACTGGATGTATGATGGCTGGTATGGAACTACTAGGTGGAGAAACTGCAGAGCATTTTAGACAAACTGACTATGACCTTGCTGGATTCTGCACTGGTATTGTAGAGAAGAATCAGATTGTTGACGGTAGCAACATCCAATCTGGTGATGTAGTCATTGGTATCGAGAGTAGTGGACTTCATAGTAATGGATACACACTGGTCAATGATATGCTGTGGAGAAATTACATCTACTATAAAGAGATGCCTGAGTTGCTGAGACCGACCACTATCTATGCCCGTCTAATCCAGTATCTGTTGGATGAGGTTCCTATCCTGGGCATGGCACATATCACAGGTGGAGGATTACCTGAGAACCTTCCCCGATGCCTTCCAGCAGGTTTGAAAGTTAATATTGACTATGGTGCTTGGGAGAGACCAGAACTCTTTAATAAGATCCAGCAGGCAGGAGACATTGCCGAGGAAGAGATGCGTAATGTATTCAATCTTGGTATTGGATTCTGTTTAGTTATACCATGGGAATCGGCAGAACTAACTTTAGATTTGATTGCTGGCGCATCATATGGTATGAAATCTTGGATCATTGGTGAAGTTGAAAATAATTAGTTTTTGTGTTACACTTGTAAAAATGCTTTAAAATTATGACTGAAGAAAATTTAATTGTTGATGTAGAAGCTGAAGAGGTGATTGATGCCCCGGTCGAACCAGTAGAACCTAAAGTGTCTTATCGTGAAAGGATCAACATGGAACGTCAACGAGCAACAACACTAAATAAAATGCTTAAAGATTATCGTCGAAAGATGAAAAATCCTTTAACCGCTGTGAAAAAAATGTCCAGTTAGGAGACTAATAAATGCAAGCAGTAGTCTACACAAAACAAAATTGTCAGTGGTGTGATAGAGTTAAGTATCTATTGAATCATTTAAAAATTGAATACTTAGAATATAAGTATGAACAAGATTTTACTAAGTCTCAATTTTATGCTGAGTTTGGAGAAGGAGCTACTTTTCCACAGGTATCAATTGGAACAACTCACATAGGTGGGTGTAAAGAAACACTTCATTATTTGCAGGAACAAGAATTGTTATGACTGGCACTGATACTATCTGTCAATTTGTCGATACTATTGTCGATGAGTATATAACTACAAAGAAAAAAATTCGAGTTGATTTTTTTAAGTACCTTCAGTCCGAAGACATTGATAGAAAATCTATCAATGAATATACTTCCGATAGAATTCATTTTATTACAGAAGTAATTGATGAGGTAGAAGGTGCTTTGAATGGAGATAAAATTTTATCAGAAGCTTATAGTTGTTATAAAACATCCGAGTTAAGAGAACTTAAATCTTTACTTGACAGATTTGTAAGTGATGTAGAAAAATATAAGAATTCTAAGAGGATAACCAGACGCAAGAAAGTAAAAAGTCCTGATCAGATGACTAGGGCCTTGAATTTAATTGACAAGCCTGTTATAATAGAAGGTGAAAAATACAACCCGATCCCTAAGGTTGAAATCATTGATGCTAAATCAGTATTTTTGATTAACGTTAAGACAAATGAATTGCTTTTTCTATCTGGAAAAAAACTTTCCTGTTCTGGTGCAAAAATTGTAAATTATGATGAAAGTATTTCTGGTATGAAAAAGATAAAACAGATTAATGAAACTATCAAATCTGTATTATCTTGTAATAACATTACATGTTCAACAACTTTTAACAATTTTCCTAATAAAGTTAAGTCAGTTCCTAAAACTGTATCTCCAAATTATTTTTTAATTCGAGTAATTAAATGACCAACATTCCCGATAAGTATCTAAATACTAACGTAAGGGCTATGTTAAATGGAGGTACTAAAGAGGAACCAGAACCAGAACCAAAATATTTCTTCCGATTAGATAAACTTATTTCTTGTTTCAAGACTGAGTATCGTCTGGAAGTTAAACTTTCTCATAAAAAAGATAAAGAAGTATTATGACAGAAGTAACCATGGTAGTACTAAGTGTTTTGTTTTGTCTCGTTGGTGGTGCTCTTGGATTTATTTTCGGGTGGTTTTCTAATGAATATTACACATCGTTTATGGAAGCAACAGTTTCTGCAAACATGAATATTCATCCAGAGATGCTTGATAACCAAGGACACATAATTCAAGAAGAACTTTTAAGTATTAGATTTTTAGAGGAGGAGGAACTCGACCAGGATTAATCATGATTTTAGTTGACATGAACCAATGTATGATCAGTAATCTGATGATGCAATTGAAAACTAGTAATGGACTTGATGAAAATCTAGTTCGACATATGGTCTTAAATTCTTTAAGACATTATAGAAAAACTTTTGGTACTGAATATGGCGAACTAGTACTTTGTTATGATTCAAAATTTTATTGGAGGAAAAAAGAGTTTCCTTTTTATAAACAGAATCGTAAAAAAGATAGAGAAAAATCTTCATATGATTGGAATGCAATTTTTGAATGCCTGAATAAAATTAGAGATGAAATCAGAACTTACTTTCCATATGTTGTAATGGATGTTTATGGTGCTGAAGCAGATGATATTATCAGTGTCCTTATCAAACATAATTCTGATCAGGATACACCAGATAAAGTTCTGATTCTATCTGGTGATAAAGATTTTCTCCAACTTAGTAAGTACTCTTTTGTATCTCAATACAATCCTATCCAAAAGAAATATGTTACTTTAGATAACCCTAAAGAATATCTAATGGAACATATTATCAAGGGGGATCGTAGTGATGGTATTCCAAACTTCTTATCTGATGATGATACATTTGTATCTGGTAAGAGACAAAAACCTATCAACAAGAAAAATTTGGTAAAGTGGATTACTGCTGATCCAAAGAGTTTTTGTACAGACGTTCAACTAAAAAATTATGAACGTAATAAAAAACTAATTGACTTAAGTTGCATTCCAGAAGACATTCAAGTAGAAATTGTCCAAGAATTTAAACGGTTAAATAGTACTGTAAAGAGAGGAGTTACATTAGAGTACTTCTTAAAAAACAAACTGACTACACTATTAAATGATATAGAGGATTTTTAACTATGGCTGAACTACCTGTAGAAAAACTATTGATCTCTGAAGTTCTTCAAAAGATTTCAAACGCTAAAACTAAAAAAGAAAAAATTAACCTACTCAAAAAGTATAAGAGCCCTGCCCTACAATCTATTCTTATTTGGGGATATGATGAGAGTGTACAGAGTATGCTCCCAGCTGGTGACGTTCCATACACTCCCAACGACAGTCCAGAGGGCACAGAACATACACTGCTTTATCATGAGTATAAAAAATTATACCACTTCGTTAAGGGCGGTAACGATAAACTTGCTAAGGGTCGTAGAGAAATGATGTTTATCCAATTGTTGGAAGGACTTCATGAAACTGAATCTAAAGTTGTATGCCTTACTAAAGATAAGCAACTTAGTAAAAGGTATAAAATTACTAAAGCATGTATTTCGGAAGCGTACCCAGAAATTCAATGGGGAAATAGATCTTAAAAATATATGATACTATCAAGCACTGATGTAAGCAACTTCAAATCAGTTTATTCAGTTACAGTTATTCATGCCAACTGTGAACCCTCATCTGCTGAGGACAAAAGTCTCCCAAGAAATTCATACTTAATAACATGTGACAATGGGACAGAAGTGTGGTATGATATAGTCATGGGATTCACCGTAGACATCTTCAATGCTTATTATGATAAGTATGGTAATGTCATGAAATCTATGACGTGGACTACTGGATCAGTGATTCCTCATCTATGGGGGTATACTGCAAAGGAAGAATCTAAACAAAAAAAATAACTATGATTGCACAATTAATTTCAGTAACACCTGATGCTGAAAAGACTATGGCATATATTGCTAGAGTCTCCAATCCATCTAATCAAAATAATGAAAAGTATGCAGGTCTACTTGCATACTGTATCAAACACAATCATTGGTCTGTGTTTGAACAGTCTTCCATGACTCTTGAAATCGAAACTACTCGGGCAATTGCTGCTCAGATATTACGTCATAGGAGTTTCACATTTCAAGAGTTTTCTCAACGGTATGCTGACAGTTCTATGTTAGCAAATACAATTTCTTTGCCTGAGTTACGTCGTCAGGACACTAAAAACCGTCAGAATTCTGTAAATGATCTTGACCCATTTGTAGTTCAGAAACTTGAGATGCAAATGCAAACTCTATTCAGTTCTTCTATGGCATTATATCAACAAATGCTAGAGTCTGGTGTTGCAAAAGAGTGTGCAAGAAATGTGCTTCCATTGTGTGTAGGGACAAAAATTTACATGACTGGCTCTTGCCGTTCTTGGATACATTATATTAACCTAAGGTCTTCTAATGGTACTCAGAAAGAACATATGCAAGTTGCTGAATCATGTAGACAAATTTTCATTGAACAATTTCCAACTGTATCTGAAGCTCTTAATTGGTCTAATTAATTATGAACATTTTTGTGACTGACGAATCCCCATCAAAATCTGCTGCTGTCCTACCAGACAAGCACATTGTCAAGATGCCCTTAGAGTGCTGTCAGATGCTCTCTATCGTTGCCTCCGACAAATGGGGTCATGGATATGGAACCTTGCCTAAGTCAGATGGAACCCCTTACAAGACCGAGAAGGGTGCATTCAGGAACCATCCATGTACGGTATGGGCAAATGAGACTGTAGCAAATGCTAGATGGTTGATTACGCATGGTCTTGCATTATGCGAAGAGTATTCTAATAGGTATGGAAAGATTCATTCATGTCTTCATACTCTTGCATATGCAAATAAAATCTTTCCATTAGATGCTATTCATTTGTCTGAACTTACTCCTTTCGTTAGAGCAATGCCTGATGAATTTAAACTTGACACAAGCATTGATACTATTACTGCTTACAAAATGTACATTAGCAGCAAACCTTGGGTTGCATCTAATTATCTTCGTCTACCAAAACGTAAACCTAACTGGGTCTAATTATGCCAACTTATCCAATAATAAATAAAACCACGGGAGAAAAAAAAGAACTCTCTATGTCAATGAACGAATATGTTTCATGGAAGGATGACAATCCTGATTGGGATAAAGACTGGTCAGTAGGTTGTGCTTCTTCTGTTAGTGAAGTAGGTGACTGGAGAAATAGAGTTCCCGGAGATCTCCAAAGGAAAATTAACAACATTAAAAAGGGACATTATGGATCTACAATTCAGGGATTTTAAGTATGCCAAGATCTAGAAAGAAACTAACACCCGATATTAAAGGTATGTCTGCTAAGCAGATGAAAAGGAAAAAACCAATCGACAGTAACATGTTGGTTAATATCGAACCTTTAACTCCTGCTCAAGAAAAAGTTTTTGAATTTTGGAATAACAATCAAAATCTTTTTATGTATGGTGCAGCTGGTACAGGTAAAACATTTGTTGCTTTGTATCTTGCTCTTAAAGAAGTATTAAAAGAAGAAACTCCATACGACAAAGTTTATATAGTTCGTTCTTTAGTATCAACTAGAGAGATTGGATTCCTTCCTGGTGATCATGAAGATAAGTCTTCCTTATATCAAATACCATATAAAAATATGGTTAAGTATATGTTTGAGATGCCGGACGACAATTCTTTTGAAATGCTTTATGGTAATTTGAAAGCACAAGAAACTATTTCTTTCTGGTCTACTTCATTCATCCGTGGTACTACCTTAGATAAAGCTATAGTAATTGTTGATGAATGTCAGAACTTAAATTTTCATGAACTAGATTCTATTATTACTCGTGTTGGCGAAGACACTAAGATTATTTTCTGTGGTGATGTACATCAGTCTGATTTAGTCAAGACTAATGAACGGAATGGTATCCTAAACTTTATGAGTATCCTTCAGTTGATGGAAGAATTTGGTATGATTGAATTTGGTGTTGATGATATCGTTCGATCAGGACTAATTCGTAGTTATCTTGTAAGTAAGATCAGTTTAGGATTTTAATGTTTAATCATGTGAAGATTGACTTACCTGATAAGTTGGAACGAGTAACTATTAATGGTAAGAGATACTATAAGATACCTGGTGAAGATGATATTAAGCTAGTTTCAGTTACTACCGTGACTAGTTTTCAATCTGCTAAATCAATTAAAGCTTGGAGAGAAAGAGTTGGTGCGGAAGCAGCTAATCTTAAGACTAGACGTGCAACTAGTAGAGGTACTGATTACCATACATTAGTAGAACATCATCTAAAAAATGAAAAACTACCAACAGTTCAACCACTATCAGAATACTTATTTAAGTTTTCCAAAACTGAGTTGGGAAACATTGATAATATCTATGCTCTCGAAACTCCCCTATATAGTAGGAAGTTAGGTATAGCTGGAACTGTTGATTGTATTGCAGAATACAATGGTGAACTTGCTGTTATAGATTTTAAAACCTCTGAAAAACCAAAACCTGAGAAATGGATCGAAGGTTACTTTGTGCAAGCTGTTGCATATGCTTGCATGTTATATGAGTTAACTGGTATAATAACCAAGAAACTTGTCATCATAATGTCCTGTGAAAATGGAGAATGCGTCGTCTATGAAAAGTATCACAAAAGCGAATACATTAGAAAACTTACTCAGTATATACGAGAGTGGAAGTTTGCTCATGAATAAAAGTAAAGAAGCTATCAATGAAGTTCTTGAAAAGAAGTTTATGACTTCTTCAAAGTTCTCAATGGAAATCGAAAGCATTGTAAAATCTAATAATGGAGAACTCAATTATATTGAAGCTATTATTACTTTTTGTGAGGAGAATGAGATTGAGTTTGAATCAGTATCTAAACTACTATCTAAAACTTTAAAAGAAAAACTTAAGTATGATGCACAACGATTGTGTTTCATGAAAAAATCATCCAAGGCAAAACTTCCTATTTGATATGGATGGGTATGAGGTATACAAGATTTACCTTGCTCTGAAATTACATTTTACTAAAGATAAATATAATTTCTTTACCTTTAATGGTAAGTCAAGAGCAAGTTTGTCTTCATTTGAAAAAAGAAATGATAGGTATTTCTTTAAAAAAATAGGAACAAAATTTGACAGACAAGAAGTTATAGAATTTTTTGTCTGTCATTTTATAAAAGATGGAAGTACCTGGATAGGTAACATTTCCATACACAAATCAAAGACATACTCTGATTGGAAAAAAAAGATTCAGAGTATGTCTTTTAACTTTAGTCAAGAGATTGAATCTTTATTAGATTTACATCCAGATTTTGATTCACTGTTTAGAATCGTTGACGGGCAACATCCAGTTCTATTGAAAGAACACTTGTCTGGAACTGTTTCATTAGAAACTATGGTTGTATTGAATCTGATTGTAAACTACATTCCCTACTTCACTAGTAATATTTCTGATCCGATTGTTTGGCCTGAGATTAGAAAGACTGTAGTGAAGTACGAACCATTCCTATCTTTGGACAAGTCTAAATATAAAAGGATTCTGTTAAAGTTATGCAGTTCTTCGAAAACGATATAGTTCGTACTGAAGCAGCAGAAATGATGCAACTATACGAGGACATTACAGACCTTATGATGTCTGTAAAAATTAAAACTACTGATGGTATAAAAAAATACCTGGTTAAGTTATCTCGTATGATTGAATTGCAAGAGATGATTTATTTTCGTGCTCGTTATTCCAGTCAAGAAGATGCACAAGAGTTTGTCAACTTTTTAAAACTATCATTCCCACTGGTTTCGATAGAAGGTGAAACAGATGTCACTGAGGCGTTTAGTCGGATGAGAACAGACATCGATAATATGATGAGCTTATTGCCCCTTGACTAACCCCTCTCCATCTGGTATAATTACTAGGTGGTCAAAACCACAAAGGCCAAATACTTACAAATACGGAGAACACACATGTCATTTGCTGCACTCAAGAAAAATTCTAACTCATCATTTGAGAAACTGACTCGCGAACTTGAAAAGGTTGCTAGTAGTCAACAAAGTTCATCCAATGATGATCGTTTCTGGAAACCAGAACTGGATAAGTCTAGTAATGGTTATGCAGTTATTCGTTTCCTACCCGCACCTGATGGTGAAGATCTTCCATGGGCTAAGTTGTTTAGTCATGCATTCCAAGGTCCAGGTGGATGGTATATCGAGAACTCGTTGACTACGATTAACAAGTCTGATCCTGTTGGTGAAATGAATCGTGAACTGTGGAACAGTGGTCGTGATTCAGATAAAGAAATTGCACGTAAACAGAAACGTAAACTGTCATACTACAGCAACATCTATGTTGTCCGTGATCCTCTCCATCCTGAGAATGAAGGTAAAGTATTCCTATTCAAGTTTGGTAAGAAGATCTATGATAAAATCATTGGTGCTATGCAACCAGAGTTTGAAGATGAAACTCCAATCAATCCATATGATTTCTGGGCAGGTGCTGACTTCAAATTGAAGATTAAGAAAGTTGCAGGTTACTGGAACTATGATTCTTCTGAGTTTGCATCTGTATCTACTCTTGGTGGGTTTGATGATGATCAACTAGAAGAGATCTATGCTAAGACTAACTCTCTTGTTGCTTTCACTGAACTGTCAAACTTCAAAACGTATGAAGAACTTCAGAAACGTTTGACTACAGTTTTGAATACCAAAAAGCAACCTCGGGTTGACATGGAGACTGAAGAGAATGAATCTTTTGGAGACATGTCTGAGGGTCGTGGATTTAATTCACCAGACATTACTGATTCTCGTGCTCCTGTACCAGAACCAGTTCGTGAGGAAATTAAACCTCGCGAGTCCAGTAAAGATGAAGAAGATGCACTGAGTTTCTTTGCAAATCTTGCACAGTTTGATGATTAATAAGAAGGGGGTCTTAAGACCCCCTTTTTTTATACCTTTTCTGAAATTCTATATCCGTCGCCAGTCATTTTATAATCTGTATTATATTCTAATAGTCCTACAATTTCATCTTCCATAATACTAGTAGCAAGACCAGTTGGTATGTATATAAGTCTCTTTAACTCATTCACTGCATATTCATGTTCTCTATTAGTAACTTTAGTTAAATTTTGTGCCGCAGTTACGGTTGTATCAATGAAACTAGCGGGTTCATTTTGATCATTCCATGATGTTACATCTCTATATGTAAATGACCATGTTTCAAAAGCACCATTACCACTATTTGATTCTTGATTAAAAACTTTAGGGTAATAACCAGACTGGTTTTGTTCAGTGCTATTAGTATACAGTTCTATTATTACACCAGCTTCTAATACTATATTTTGTTTACTGTCTTTTAATTCTGTCGTTTCCCAGTGTCTTGGCTTATCTGCATAAGATCCATACTTGTCATTGATATAAACATCTAATGCATCATGATCCAGAGGCCATTCTGTATTCATATTTGTTATATTATTCAATAATAAAATAGTCCAGAATTTTTCTGCATCATCAAACGCAGCATTAGCAATTGAATCTGGTGTTTCTCCTGGTTTAATAGTATACTGTCTAGAAGATGCAAAGATTGCATTAAAACTATCTCTAGCTCTTACTCTACGAAATAAATTTTTAGATAGTTTAAATTTACCAGATACTTTAAAGTCTGGATATAAAAAGTTGGGAGTTGATCTGAATAACATTTTTTAGAAACCTTTAGTAATGACATCTTCATTTGTAACAATAGACATTTCACCAAATGACATTGTTAAATTGTATGCAATTGGTTGAGGTTTTCCATCCATCATACGTGTTGCCCATACACCATCCGGGGTGTATTGAACCGATATGTTTTTACATACACACTGTTTTAGTTTTGGTAGTGAATCTATTTCACCCCCTTCATATTTCCATTTAAGATTGAATATGTTTGGTAGTGTCAACCATCTGTCAACGTTTTGTTTTCCTGCAAAACCTGGATTATTGTCAAGATTTGGGGAAAGTAAATCTCCTATTGATGAATTTGACGCCTGATCTGGGTTAAAATCATTTGAGAAACCTGGTAATACATTTGCACGAAGAATTTTTATTATATTGTGTATTGATTTTTGTTCTCCTTCATTTCTAGGTACAAGTTTCCAATTAAAATCAAATTGTCTCATTCCAACACCCTGGAATACCTGTTGTAGGTATGGGTTTGCAATTCGTCCAGCAATATTTTGCGATAAAGCATTTGGATCAACACCAATTTTAGACAGAGCACCCTTAATTACATCAACTGATCCAACTGCAGCTGCCTGCTGGATGGAATCAACAGCGCCTCCGTTGTTTTTGTTCATCATATCAGCAATTGCTTGCGCTCCAAATCTTCCTATTGCACCAACAGATTGATCAGACCATTGGGGTCCATCTGTATATGATACATTATCTGGTACTGGTAATAGTATTTTTCCTTTTGGAATCAACTGAGTTGTACTGATCTCTGGTAATCTGGATGATATCGTTTGAGTAGATGTAGAACCAGTTGTGGATGCTGCTGGAGTTGCGATTGGAGTAACTCCTCCTCGTGATGCTAGATCTTTTAGTCTTGTATTTCTTTGACTATATCTCAATATTTCCATCTCCAAATAATCAAATTGTTCCGCTATGTTAGATGGCCAATATAATTGACCTCCTTCTGTTGCAGATTTATTGAAAAATTTAGTTGCCATAACTTGGGCTCATAAATATTTGTATGATTATTCCTATATCTATATATGAACACTCTTAAAGGAAAATACATTCCCAAAAATTCTGCTAAGTATAGAGGAGACTACCGTAATATTATTTATAGATCTTCATGGGAATTAAAATTCATGAAGTACTGTGATGGTAATCCTAGTATACTTGAGTGGGGTAGTGAAGAGATTGTAATACCTTACAGATCTCCGCTTGATAATAAAGTTCATAGATATTTTGTTGACTTTCATATAAAAGTCAAAGACATGAATGGAAACATTCAAAAGTATTTGATTGAAGTTAAACCAAAGAAACAGACTAAAGAACCTAAGGTTCAACAGAGGATGACTAAAAAATATATCTATGAAGTTACTGAGTATGCCAAAAACCAAGCTAAATGGACAGCGGCAAAAGAGTTTTGTGATGATAGGAATTATAAATTTATGTTAATCACAGAAGACGAACTCAAAGTATGAGTATCTTTCAAGAGATAAGAGAACTAGCTGGTAACGAACCAAGATCATATTCTTGGTATCGTGATGTAGTAAGAATGAAATTTCAATCAGGTGATCTGTATTCAGATATGTCTGAGATGGAGGAGTCTATGATACCGACTCCGGGTGAACTTTATATGTTTGAGTATAAGGCAACATATGCTGCAAAGTTGAAATTCTATGATGAGTTTCCACTTGTATATGTTCTAAGTACAGGCGCAAAATTTTTTGGTGCTAACCTGCATTACCTAAGACATAGGTCTAGGATGAATATAATATTAGGATTAGAAAATGGTAGAGCTAGGTTCCCCAAACAATGTTACCATCATTATGTTGTAGCGGGACTAGAAACACCTCTTTATAAAATAAATAGAGAAGATTATAAAACATCTATCTTCCTTCCTATTGAAAGTTTTGTCACTAGAAAGAATAATATGTATCAACAATATAGTAAATCAGCAGTCTGGGGAGAAACTTCACAATGAGTAGAATATCTGGCGTAGCGCCAATGTCGAACTACGCGACATTTAAAGAACAGTTTAAAAAATCTGGATATAGCAGTAGTAATTTCTATGATGTTACTATAGAACTGGATAGTAATCCAAAATTAATTCAGCAATTATCTAAGGATCCTCAATTTGATTTGAGATCTACCAAGCAATTACTTAAACTTTATTGTGATGAAGCTACGATGCCTGGTTTACAGGTGTCAACTGGTGACTATAGAATTACTAACACGCCAAATCTAAAGTATGCTTATGGTGCAGTATTTAGTGGGATGGAATTATCTTTCATGATGGATGCTGATTCTCAGATAAAAAATTTGTTTGACCTATGGACCAATTGGATCTATGGTTATGCTACTCAAAGACTGAGTTTAATAAACTTACTTGGGATAGGAGTTCCACAACAAAATTTTAGATCAGCATATAGAGATGACTATACCGTTGATATTATAATTGTGAAGTATGAGAGATCTATGAATGGAACTGCGAATGGTAGGGAACCAAATGATAAATCAACTGCATATTCTCTTAGAGATATAATCCCAGATGTGCAAGATAAGAAAAGTATTGACGGTACTAAATTCTATAAAGCAATTCCAGTACATGCTACAAAAATATTTAATGCTTTTCCATCAAATATATCTTCAGTTCCATTAAGTAGAGAGGAGACATCTATATCAAAACTAGGTGTAAGTTTTGAGTATGAAACTTTTACAACTACAACTCTCAACTCTTCGTCTGCTGCTAACTTTAGAGATCCGATTAACGGTGGATCTGGACTAGATGTTCTAGATGCATTGGTTGGACTTCTTACCTAAGTGGTGTATAAATACTTCAGATAGTATTCTAGATTATACGGAGTTGTAATGACGTTACCAAAACTTTCTACGCCAACTTATGAGTTGGTTGTGCCATCTACAGGTAAAAAAATTAAGTACAGACCTTTCCTGGTGAAGGAAGAAAAGATTCTTTTACTTGCTATGGAAACTGAGGATGAAAATCAGATGGCAAATGCAGTTAAAACTATTTTATCTAACTGTATTCAAACACCTAGATTTAAAATTGATAGTCTTGCTCTGTTTGATATTGAATATATCTTCTTAAATATTAGAGGAAAATCTGTAGGTGAAACTGTAGATCTTAAGATTACTTGTCCTGATGATAATGAAACTACCGTAGATGTTCAAATTGATCTGGATGAAATTGTTGTTGACAAACAGGAAGATCATTCAAACATTATAAAAATGAATGATGATGTATCAGTTGTAATGAAATATCCAAGTATGGATTTATTCATTAAGAACAATATGTCTGATGGTTCATCATCAGATGTTGATGATGTATTTGAAATTGCATCCATGTGTATTAATCAAATTGTAGAGGGCGAAGAGGTATATGAAGCTTCTAATTGTTCTAAGAAAGAGATCAATGAATTTTTGGAAGGGATGGATACGAAACAATTCTTGAAGGTACAAAAATTCTTTGAGACTATGCCAAAACTATCTCATACAGTTTCTGTTACAAACCCAAACACTAAGGTAACGAGTGAAGTAGTAATTGAGGGTCTAGCAAGTTTTTTCTGATAGCCCTATCCCATGAGTCACTTGAAAATTATTACAAAGTTAACTTTGCTATGATGCAACATCACAAATATAGTTTAACTGAATTGGATAATATGATTCCTTGGGAAAGGGAGATTTATGTTCAGATGCTAGTTGATTATATTAAAGAAGAAAACGAACGTCAAAAGAACCAACAGGGTTAATATGCCAGCTCCACTCGCCGCTGCAGCAGCACCATTATTAAAAGGACTCCTAGGAGGATTGGGTCGTGGTGCTCTTATGGGAGGGCGTTCTGCTCTGACTACTGGTCTTAGAGCAGGAGCTAAGGGCGGATTAAGACAAGGGATAAGATCAGGAGTAAGACAAGGCGCAAGAAACACCATGAGAGGTGGTGGCGTCGGTGGCAGAGGTGGAGATAATCGAGGTGGGGGATTAGTTAAACAAACTAATGACTCTGCTATTACTAGATCTGAGAATGGTGGTCTTGCTGTGCAAGGTAGAACCATCAAAGAAGGAGGAGCTTTAACTCCATCAATAGGACCAACCAGTCAAAAATCTTCTGCAATTGTAAAGACCGGACCTACCAAAGATAATGTACTTGGTTTGTTAGAACAGATAAAACAAACCGCAGATCAAATTCTTGAAGTTGAAGTAAAAGAATTAGACAACGATAATAAGGAACATAAAGACACAAAGAAAGAACAAGAGAAAGAAAGAAAACTATTAGAATCTGAGAAGAGAGACGAAGAAGAGAATAAACAGGAAGAAAAGAAAGCAAAGAAAGGAAGGAAGAAAAAAAATCCTGTAGTATCAGCTGCTAAAAAAGGTCTTGGTAATATATTTGATTTCTTGATGGGAATCTTTAAGGATTTTATTTTATATAAAGTTTTAGATTGGGTTGCTGATCCAAAAAATAAAGAAAAAGTAACACAACTTGTTAAGTTTATAGGAGCTATTCCAGGTGCATTAAAGTTCATGTGGAGTAACTTTGTTGAACCGTGGTGGGAATTTAGTAAGAAACTTTTTGGTGGTGGATTTAAAATATTCATGTCCTTGTTTAATGTAGTCAAGGATGTTATTGAGCTTAAGTGGTTAACAAATCCAGGGGAATTCTTCAATACATTGATGGAGGTTCCTAAGACATTAATAGAAGTTGTACCAGGAATTATTGGTTCTTTATTAGATGCAATTACTGGTGGTGCAATAACAAAAATTGGTGATCTAGTTGGTGGTCTGTTCAATAATCCACTCAAAGGAATTGATCTTGGTAACGTAGGAAGTTTACTTGGAAGTGCTGCAGGTTTTGTTAAAGGATTACTTGGTACTGCATGGACTGGTATTACTAATGCTGTTGGTAATATTTTTGGTGGAGGTGGAACAACTAGTACTCCCAAAAATATGCAAAACGGAGGCCGCGCCAAATCATCAAAGAGTGGTGCTGGTTCTACTTCAAAACCAGATAAACCATCACAACCTCCAGCAACTAAATCCATAACAAAGAACTCTGGTACTGCAGATCTTGGTGATAAAAATTATGGTGTTAAGGTAAACGCAGCAAAATCTGTTGAGTTAGATGGTGTAAAATATATTTTCACCAGAAAGAAAGATGGTTGGTCGGTTATTACAAGAACTAAAAACACTGGTAGAGGCGCTGCGACGAAAACAACTAGAATAGATCCAACTAAAGTTGAGGGTCTAGTTCAAGCGTTTGATAAAGAACATGGAGCTATGTCTGATCCCACAGGAAGAGGCACTGATCCACCAGCAGCTGCTCCAACAGGTTCGGGTGGAAATCCATATGATATGGTTGTGACTTCCTCTGCAATGCAGAACAGGAGTTTAGCAATATCTTCTGGTATGCATATGGGAGTTGATATTGCTAACGGTAAATCGGGATCACCACTTCAGGCATTTACTGATGGAACAATTACTGGTACCGGAGTTCCATCTGCTGGTTATGGTAACTGGGTTTCTTGGACAGACACATCTGGACTTGAAAATTTCTATGCCCATATGGAGAGACCAACT
>Ga0257114_1001676_pt1 | contig 15361 bp, 12 predicted proteins | sample SI112_10mmetaG_FD_190149 | JGI IMG/M metagenome (GOLD analysis project Ga0257114, IMG submission 190149) | Marine microbial communities from Saanich Inlet, British Columbia, Canada - SI112_10m | ecosystem: Environmental > Aquatic > Marine > Inlet | place: Canada: British Columbia | collected...
TCGGTCCGGTGTACCCATATCCTTTAGATATTCAGGCGTATTGTAGGCGAACACATTTAATTTTGAATGAAGGGTAGGGAAGATGTCTTTTCCAAAGTCCGCTTTTACCCCTGGTTCCAAATGTTCAAGCACGACAGGATCAAAAACGTAGGCTGCTGCATTCACTAGGTTTCTGTAGCGTAAACCTTCTGGATGCGGTTTTGCATAAAAGGCCGTCACCCGATCTTCCTTATCAACGGCTAATAAGTCGCTGTCGTATGGGTGATCGTTTGGATGCACTACTAATGTGGCGTCCGCATTCTTATTCTGATGGAAAGCCACGAGTCTACTTAGATCCATATCCATTAAAACATCCCCGTAGAGTACCAGAAATGGTTCTTTTAACTGTGCTTCAATAGCTTTCACTCCGCCAACTGTGCCTAATGGCTTTTCTTCAACGTAATATTTGATGTCAACCCCAAAGTCTTTACCGTCTGAGAAATAAGATTCAATATGCTCGTACATGTGATTTACAATGAGCCACACCGTAGTAAAGCCATGCGCTTTGAGTAAGTCTATTTGGTAAGCCAAAAGAGGCTTGCCTAACACAGGCATCATAGGTTTGGGTACGTCCGATCTAACCTCTGCAAGTCTAGTCCCTTTTCCTCCCGCAAGAATTACCGCTGTTTTCATTCTAACATATTTCCCTCAAACCTAAGAAACTACATTGGGCTTTTTTCGAAAGAATCAGAAAGTTTCAAAAAGACGATTATTTTTTGCTCAAAGGTGTTGTAGATTTCAAAAACGCTATTACATTTGCAACCCAATCAAGAATACGGTCCGGTAGTTCAGTTGGTTAGAATACAAGCCTGTCACGCTTGGGGTCGCGAGTTCGAGTCTCGTCCGGATCGCCAACAGAAAGAAAGCCCCGAGAGCATCGCTCTCGGGGCTTTTTCGTTTAGGTTTTAATCAATTTATTGGCGCCTTCCTTTGGGCTTGTTTGCCCGGCTTTTGTGCAACTCACAATACCTGTGGTCAGGTAGGGCTTCTCGTTCACACTTCGCACCGGTCTTAGTTTTAAAAACACATTTACGAAAGGCTTTTGGTCGAGATTCAGTGTTTTTAGTCCGTAAGAATGGTAAAGCACTCGCACGATCTGGCAAACAAACCGAACAAGGCAGAAGTCCTCGGTTAAGCGCTTGACGTTCATCCACCTTTATTTGTCCATTTTTCAGATACCTACAGCCGTCTAAATGATAGCGTGCACCGGAAGGATTGATCCCTCTCGTTGAGAAAACAACGATTTCTTCCACAACAGCGGAATCGCTAGCCTCTTGCGCATTAACTTTAATGCTCACTAAACTAAGCAAGACCAATACCTTTATGATTCTTCGAAACTTCATACGAGCAAAGCTATTCATTCTGTTTTTTGCCTGCGAATTTTTGACGGGATTCTCGCAATCCACTAGTATTGATTTTGATTACTTGCAAGTGGTGGAAGCGCCTAGAGGTGCTATAGGCTTCATCGGGACTGCTGCAAATTATCACATCAATGGTGGACCAAATTACCTGGGTATACGTCTGAATAACGCTGCTGTCGGCACCCGGGCAGGCTATTACACCTTTGGTTACCAAGCAGGTAGTAGAATTCCAATAACTAATGCGCTCAACCTCCACCCAAAATTGATGTTCACTTCTGGGGGAGGTGCTGAAAGCAATGACGGTTCAGGAGGCTTCTTAACAACCGCTGCAATGTTAGATTACTCGATCGGGCAATTTAATGTTGGACTTGGTGGTCAATACAGTTACGTCAGCACCGGCATTATTCAAGGATGGAGCCCAATGGTTAGCCTAAGTTTATCTCAAGATTTTAGTGGTTCGCCTTATGCATTGGTTGAAGCACAGATATTCACAAACGCAATGTATTCCATCTGGAATCAGCACGATAGAAACACTGCGTTTGTCGGTGTCGGTGGTCGACTTTTTGATGACCACATGTATAAAAGCGTCTACCTCACTGCGGCCGTCACGGATTTAGGAGGATATATGGATGTGTACGGTGGCTATGGAATTTATAGCGACTTTGGGAACTTCCGAACATTAGCAGAAATCAACCTAGGAACGGGTGGTGGTGGACGCGCACCAGCCGGAGGAGGAGTTCTTGCAGGAATTCAAGGGGAATTGCAATGGCATTACCGTGGCAAGTTTATGGGCCTAAGTAGCGGCGTGCTCAAATGGATCGATGGTCCATTCTATTTTAGTTTTACGGGCCTTCATTTGGGTACCGATTTTAATTTCACCAGTACTCAAAATGAAATAGGCTATTTACCCATGGATCTCAGTATTGAAAATGGGGTCAGAACGTATCTCGGCGAAGACGGCTTCTCAAACCTGGGCATAGCTTTCCGGCTATACAGAAAAGGTATGGTCCAGCTTCGGGGGGAGAGTTACTGGGCCTTTACAGACGGCAGAGGTGCCTATGCAGAAGGTTTGTTTGGCTTGCGCCTTCAGCCAAATATTTGGTTTGTCGAGACGCAGGTGGGCGCCGGAGCAGGCGGCGGAATAAACCTATGGGGCGCTGCTGCGCTAGCCTTTGTCAATGCGGGTTTTGAAATACCTGTAAACGCTTATTGGGACGTTTCAGGTCGCGGTATCTACAACGTATATTCTTCTCAGGCATTTCCTACCTACGGGTGGCAATTAGGCATGACCTTTAATATTCCTTTTAATACCCAATTCTGATGCGCAGGTTGTTGCTCCTACTTTTCGTCGTAGCCCATCAATACGCCATGGGTCAGAAGACTTCCATGACTCTGCTGTTTGAGCCGTTGGAATCTTCTAATGACATGATGTGGGTGACTCAGCGCTTTGAGTTAGTCAAGGATTATACGAAGACAAAAACCTCGATCTCTGGGGGGTTAGAGACCCAAAGTGCCGTCTTGGGTAATTATGGTGGTTTCTATGCCTTCGGATTTACAGGAGGTGTGTACCAAAACATAAGCCCATGGTTATTGGCTTATATGGGCGGATCTATAGCCTCAGGAGGAGGTGCAGGTGCCCCGGACGGCGATGGATTAATGTACCGTGGGTATGCGGGTATGTCTGTTAAGAGTAAATACGGGTTTGTGGATGTAGCCTACAATCACATTAATTTTCCTTCAGGAGCTATTACCTCGAATCATATTTCCATCGGCTACACATATGTATTGCCTTATCGAATAGGATATAGCGACCATAACAGCTATTATCCCACCTATTTTGAATTGGTCACTGGTCTTTGGTTCATAGGTCCTGAAGATGCTTCCCGCAACAGTGAACCGGTGCAAAGTGCTTATGCAGGTGTACGTGTTGGGCAGTATTTGAACACCAATCATACCGTTGGAGCTGAACTGCAACTAGGGGCAGGTGCATTGGGTAGCATTGATGGGTACATGAATTACTCCATGGGGCTACGATTTAATACCCCTTCGCAACGCCTCTTCTTTCGTACGCACCTAGGATCCGGTGGTGGTGGCGGTGTGTACACAGGTGGTGGAATAGCTACTATGGTAAGTGCTGGAGCCCAGTTTAGTGGGCATCAATTCAGCGTAGGACAATGGACGGCGCAGAGCGATGAAGCTTCTATCCCGTTTGTTTCGTACAGCCGGCATCTAGATTTTAAAAGCTCTTTAGGTTTTCATCATAAAGGAGTCGACTATACTTATGACGACTCACGCGAGGTAGCCTTAAAAGTCTTGGCTGGAGTGGGTCAACAGCGATCATCCGGTATAGATAGAAACGGCAATTCATATAATCCTATGTCAGGAATAACTATGGGTCTAGGCATTGAGGCCTGGAGCAATGAGAATTATTCGTTGGATGCCTATGGTCATACGTTCTGGGCGGCCAGTGGCGGTTACGGCGCATATGCAGAGGGGTTGTTCAGTGCAGCCTTTATGAAAAACGGGGAGACTTTCAGGTACGGTCTGGACCTGACTTCTGGCATTGCTGGTGGTGGTGGAATAGAGGTGGGTTCTGGCCTGATGATTGCACCTGGAGTACAGTTGGAATATAAAATTGGTCCCTTATCAAATCTCAAAATGAACCTCAGACAAAAATACTTCCCAGGCGGCACCTACAGTCCCGTGTATTTTGGTGTGGAACTAATTCAATCCTTGCCTGTTTCGTTGTGGTAAGAGAGTAACTTTGTACTATGAGAAATTTTTTACTGATTCTTTCTTTTTTAATTGGTGCAAGCACTTTTGCGCAAGTAAACCATACCGACGAGAAGGGGCTTAAACAAGGCAAATGGGTTAAGACATACGAATCTGGAAAGAAGCGCTATGAAGGGTATTTCAAGAACAATGTTCCTGTGGGAACTTTCATCTACTACTTTGAACGCGAAGGAGGAAAGATGTCCGAAATCATTTACCGGAAGGAGTCAGGAATAGGTTATGCAAAAGCTTACCATAGCAATGGAGTACTACAAGCGGAAGGAATATATAAGAACCAATTACGTGATAGTACTTGGCGCTATTACGATAAAAAAGGCATCCTCACTCAAAGTGAAGAATATGCTGCAGGTGTCTTAGATGGGGACCAAATAACCTACTACGAGAGCGGTAAATTGGCCGAGAAGAAAACGTTCAAAAACGGTGGGCAAGAGGGCGTATGGCTCAGGAAATGGGAAGACGGGAAGCTGCGCACGAAGGGAATTTATGTGGACGATCAACTGAACGGTGAATGCACCTATTTTGATGAGGAAGGCAAATTATTAGCCAAAGGAGTTTACAAAAGGGATAAGAAGCACGGAAGTTGGTATTATTTCGAAGAGAATAAAGTAGAACGTAAAGAGGATTACCGTTACGGAGAATTGGAAAGTGAAACCATCTATGACACAGAAAAAGAAAAGTGATACAACAGTAGTTGTTGGACTTAGTGGTGGGGTAGATAGTTCCGTCACAGCTCATCTCCTTAGAGAAGAAGGGTACAATGTCATCGGGCTGTTCATGCGCAATTGGGTGGATGAATCCGTCACCATCCATGACGAATGCCCGTGGGTAGAGGATAGCAATGATGCCATGATGGTAGCTGATAAGTTGGGCATTCCGTTTCAAGTGATTGATATGAGCGCTCCTTATCAAGAACGTATAGTAAATTATATGTTCAGCGAATATGAACGCGGTCGTACGCCAAATCCAGATGTCCTTTGTAATCGCGAAATAAAGTTTGACCTTTTTTTGAAAACTGCGCTATCTATTGGTGCAGATTATGTTGCCACAGGACATTACGTGCGTAAAGAGACCGCTGTGGATCAAGGTAAAGAAGTGCACCGTCTGTTAAGTGGCCTGGACCCTAATAAAGATCAAAGCTATTTCTTATGCCAATTATCACAAGACCAATTAGCTAAGGCTCTTTTCCCTATTGGCCATCTTCAAAAATCTGAGGTCAGGGAGATTGCTAAAGAAGCAGACTTAGTGACCGCTGAGAAAAAAGATTCACAGGGGCTTTGTTTCATAGGGAAAGTACGATTACCGGATTTTCTTCAGCAAAAGCTCGAGCCTAAAACAGGCAATGTATGGGAAATACCGCGTGATGCTGATATTCTTCGAGTACCCAGAACAACATTAGTAGAGAAGGCAGCGCCGTTCGATTTTCATCCAAAACACGGTTTCAAACGTGGTAAACACAATGGTGCACATTATTATACTACTGGACAGCGCAAAGGCTTGAGTATTGGCGGCAGCCCGCTACCGCTCTTTGTGTTGGGCGTAAACACTACGTACAATGCCATTTACGTAGGTCAGGGCGAAGACCACTCTGGCTTGTATAGGGACGCCCTATTTATAAAAACGTCAGAAGTACATTGGGTTCGAGAAGATTTGAGTTTAGAAGTCGGAGATACGTGTACTTATGATGTTCGTATTCGTTACCGTCAGCCGCTTGTTAAAGCGACCTTACACAGAGAAGAAGAGGGCATTTACATTGCTTTCGAAACGCCAGAAAAGGCCATAACTCCTGGACAATTTGCAGCATGGTACAGTGGAGAAGAGCTAATAGGTTCAGGAACTATCGCAGAATGAGAAGAAGCTTCAAAATAGCGGTCATACTATTTCTTTTTAGTACTTCAGGCCTATGGGCCCAGCAATTGGCATCTCCTTATGCCGTTTCTTTCATCCCTAAATCAGTTTTGATAGATACGCTTAACCCGAGCAGCATCTTGTCAAATAGAGCTGTAGAACGTCGCTCAAAACAAGGAATAGAATTATCAAAGACTGATGTCCCGATACAGCGAACCTATCTTTCTAAAATAAAATCCATTGTAAGTCATAAAGGACCGGCGAGTAAGTGGTTGAATATGCTTTACGTCGAAGCGACTCCCGAAGAATTAGTGCAACTGATGTCGTTGGATTTTGTAGAAAGTATAATCCCTATACGAGGCGGAATGTCTCAGCAAGAAATTATCGAATTGCCATATGGTTATTCTGAAAGTCAGACCAAGCAGATCTCATTGCACAGTTTGCATGTCCGTAGTGATAACGGATATGACGAAATTGTGGCATTAGGGGAAGGAATGCTCATAGCGGTTTTAGATGCCGGTTTCGTAGGCGCAAATTCTATTACGATAAGTGACCAATTAAAAACAACCACCACAAGAAATTTCGTAGAGGGAGGCACCAATGTCTACCAAGGGTCATCGCACGGATTTAGTGTGTTGAGCACTATGGCGTCCTATCAACAGCATTTTTTTATTGGCACAGCTCCACAAGCTTCGTACGCTTTAATCAAAACAGAAAAGGAGCTCAGTGAAACGCCTGAGGAAATGTTTAATTGGATTGCAGGAGCAGAGTTTGCGGATTCTATTGGTGCAGATATCATTAATTCATCTTTAGGATACAGTACGTTTGATGATCCCGCAGACGACTATACTGTGGCAGATTTAGACGGACGTACCTCAATTATATCGCTAGGGGCGGTTGCTGCCGCGCGGACAGGAATGCTAGTAGTGACCAGTGCAGGTAATGCCGGTGGGAGCAGTTGGGATAAGATCACTTTCCCTGCAGATGCAGATAGTATACTGACCGTTGGGAGTGTCAATCAATATGGTATGGCAAGCAATTTTAGTTCTCGTGGATATACCGTCGACGGAAGAGTTAAGCCCAATGTAAGTGCTCGTGGTGAAGGGGCGGTTGTGTACCGGTCAGACGGAACGCTAGCTTATGCAAATGGCACCAGTTTCAGTTCACCCATAGTAGCAGGGGCAGCGGCTTGTTTATGGAGCACAGTGCCGAATGCAACGGCTCAAGAAGTGATAAAGGCCCTTGAAATTAGCGCTTCACATTACTACCAACACAACCCTAGAATTGGTTATGGTATTCCAAATTTAGATTTTGCGCGCCAATACCTTTCTGCAGTTGTAGACGGCGAATTACCGGAAATCGTCGTATATCCTAATCCATTTCCAGATTACATCACATTATTTCTTCCCGACGGCGAATCCTTACCCATCCATTTAGAACTACGGGACCTCTACCAAAGGACAGTAGCCACCGCTACATTGGAATCTAAGCGATATAAGGCACTGTGGGCACCTGGAGAAACTATTGCTGCAGGAACCTATTTCTTATACATTGAAAGGGGAGGACGTATGCAAGTCCTTCGTGTGACCAAACTATTGTAGTTAGTCTCCAAAAAATCCGCGAAGAATTTGTCGTAAGCCCAAGGCTATAAAGGCAATACCACCGAGCATTAGCACTATAGAAAGTACCGTCCAGTACCAAGCTCCGGAGGTTCCTTTACCAATAAACAAGGCAGGACCTAAAAATATAAAAGGGAAGGACCACGCCAGCTTGAATAGACCCGCTACAATCTCGTCTTGATTACTCTTACTCATTAGTATGTTGTATTGCCGTTATCGCAGCTCGTACGCTTCCATGTAACAACAGCATTTCTTCTGCAAGAGCTGGTGAAACTTTTGTTATTTCAACAATCATGCGCGTTCCTCGTTCCACAAGTTTAGCATTAGACAGTTGCATATCTACCATTTTATTCCCTTCAACTTTTCCCAATAGTATCATGGCACTTGTTGAAATCATATTTAGCACCATCTTTTGGGCAGTTCCGCTCTTCATGCGGGTAGAACCGGTTACAAACTCAGGGCCTACTACCACCTCAATAGGATGCTCCGCTGCCTTTGCTATTGGTGCACCTTCGTTACAAGTTATGCAAGCCGTTAAAAGTCCGTATTTCTGAGCTTCTTCTAGACCGCCGATAACATATGGCGTGGTTCCACTAGCGGCGATGCCGACGACTGTATCTTTCTGTGTCAGCGAGTAGGGAAGTAAATCCTTCCACGCACCTTTCCAATCATCTTCCGCATGTTCTACAGCTTTACGTATGGCGGAATCACCGCCTGCAATGAGACCAATAACAGTTTCATGGTCTACACCAAAAGTAGGAGGACATTCGCTCGCGTCTAAAATGCCTAATCGACCAGATGTACCGGCACCAATGTAGAACAAACGACCGCCCATCTTCATGCGCGCTACTAACGCTTCTACGAAAATGTTAATCTTTGGAATAACAACGGATATAGCCTTTGCTACTTTTGTATCCTCAGCATTAATACCCCTCAGTATTTCTAGAGCACTCATGTGCTCTAATCCATCGTAGAGTGATGTGGATTCCGTGGTCTTCATGCGAGTTTTCTTAAGCGGGCCATATAAAAACCATCATTGTGTTCTGACGGATCTACCGTTTGATCTTCTAGTAATTCAAACTGAGCTCCTGCAGGATGTGCTAAAAAAGCATCCACTTGATGACGATTTTCTTTAGGGAGTATGCTGCAAGTGGCGTAAACCATAGTACCGCCTATTTTAAGCAAATTTGAATAATCACGAATAATGCTGAATTGGACCGATTCCAAGCGTTCTAAATGCTCTGGTTGGAGTTTCCATTTTGTATCAGGTTCTCGTTTAATCACTCCAGTACCAGAACAGGGAACATCTAAAAGTACATGGTCGGCTATATTCGACAACTCCTCTAATATTCCCGGTTCTTCCCAAGCTCTTGTCTTAACAATGCTGAGCCCGCTGCGCTGCGTACGTTTTTGGAGCTCACCTAATTTACGGCCTTCTACATCCATTGCAATCAGAGTGCCTTTATTTTGCATAAGCGCACCAAGATGCAGTGTTTTACCTCCAGCACCTGCACATGCATCGATAACTATACTTCCTGGCTTAGGACTTAAGTATGGTGCTATAGACTGAGAACCTGCGTCTTGCACTTCAAACTTACCCGTTTTAAACCCCTCAAGATTATTCAATCGAGGACGTCCCGTTAATAATAGAGCCTCTGGAAATATAGGATGAACCGTTGCTTTTAATCCCGCCGCCTCTAGCTCATCTAGGACCTCTTGAGTAGTAGATTTAAGAACATTGACTCGTAGATTGACGGAATTAGGAATGTTCATAGCCTTAGCGATCGTATCCCATTTGGACCCCAATTGCGCTCTAGCTTCAATATCAAACCACTCTGAATAGCTCTCTAAGGTCGCGGTTCCACTTAAGCTACTCAGACGTTCATCTATATTGACATCTCGTATGGCATCAAACTTAGGCCAATCCGGAAGTTCATAGCCACGCCAAAGCCAGTATATCCCAAAGAGCTTTTGAAGGTCTTTCCGTTTTGTCGTAGGTTCTTGTCCTAAAAGTCCCCAAAGAAGTCCCCACCAGCGCACCATTTCATAGGTATGTTCGGCAACGAAACTTCGATCTCGTGAGCCCCATTTCTTATTTTGACGCAATAACTTTTCTACAACCTTGTCCGCGTAAAGCCCCTTCCCAAAGGACATTTCCAACGCTTCTAATACTCCTGCGACGGTGTTTGGAAAAATCTTGGGTGTCGCCATTAAAGTGCGGGATAGGTGTTGGGATCTTTTTCATGCATTACAGCATACAATTTTTCTACGATGTCGTCGTGAGAAGGCTTAGAGAAGTAGTCGCCATCAGATGCAAAGGCCGGTCTGTGATCTTTGGAGGTTATGGTAACCGGAGCACCGTCTAAATACTGATAGCCCTTCTGGTCTTCTAAAATATGTTGCATCAAGAAGGCAGAAGCACCGCCACGTACGTCCTCATCTAGGATAACCAAGGTATTTGTTTTCGCTAAGCTTGCTACTACATCATGGTTTAAGTCAAATGGAATAAGAGACTGTACATCAATCAATTCCACGCTAATACCCATGGTCATAAGTTCTTGTATCGCAGCTTCTGCAATGGTACAGTTTGAACCGTAAGTAACAAGCGTAATATCAGTTCCTTCCTGCATAATCTCTACCTCACCGATGGGCATTGTGAATTCGCCAACATTAGTAGGAAGTGCCTCTTTTCTTCTGTAGCCATTCAAACATTCAATGACGATAGCAGGATTATCTAATTGCATTAATTTATTGTAGAATCCTGCAGCTTTAGTCATGTTCCTTGGGACCAAGACATACATACCTTTGATGGTGTTGATAATGGTTCCCATAGGTGACCCAGAATGCCAGATTCCCTCTAGCCTGTGCCCGCGAGTACGAACAATAGTTGGTGCTTTTTGACCACCTACCGTGCGGTAGTGAACAGTAGCTAAATCATCGGACATGATTTGAAGTGCATAGAGTAGGTAGTCTAAATATTGAATTTCAGCAATAGGACGTAATCCACGCATTGCTAACCCTATACCTTGCCCCATAATGGTGGCCTCACGAATTCCAGCGTCTTGAACTCTTGTTTCACCGTATTTTAATTGCATGCCCTCAAGGCCTTGATTCACATCACCAATTTTACCGGAATCTTCACCGAAGACCATCGCTTCCGGATGCTTGGCGAATAGGGCATCAAAATTGTCTCTGAGTATGATTCTTGCATCTACCATCTCTTGAGTCTCGTATACTGCTGGGGTATGATCTAGAAGTGCCGCCTCAGCCTGTACGCTATACAAATGAGAACTGTAGCGTTCGTTTTGTACAGCGTTTTCTTTACTTAGCCATGCTTTTAACGGTTTGACGTCTATATTACTATCACCCGCCACTATTCGAATGGCCTTACGAACTGCTTTGAAAGAATGTGCCACCTCAAGATCCTCATGAGCCTCTAATTCTTTAATAACATTAGTAATGAATATTCCCTTCTCGCCCTGGGTTTGAATACTTTTTAATAGAGGAAGTACCTCATGTTTCAAGCGTATTGGATGACTTTGGTAAATGGACCACGCTTCCTTTTTACCGTCACGAGCTAGTTTTTTAGCTTCTTTTGTGATCTCGTCCAGCTCTTCTTGAGATGCAACATCATGTGCTAGGATCCACTCACCGAACTTTACAATACAATCTTGATCTTTTTCCCACTGCAAACGCTCTGCCGTCTTGTAACGTTCATGAGAACCGGAAGTGCTATGTCCTTGAGGCTGAGTCATTCCTTTTACGTGAATCATTACAGGAACATGCTCTTCACGTGCGACGCGTCCAGCATGTAGGAATGTGTTTATAAGTGCTGGGTAATCCCATGCTTCAACCACAAAAATATCATACCCTTTTCCTTTTTCATCGCGCTGAAAACCTTTGAGAATTTCGCTAATATCTTGTTTTGTGGTTTGATACTCTGCACCAACTGAAATACCGTATTCATCATCCCAAACAGAAATTACCATAGGAACTTGCAGTACTCCAGCAGCGTTTATGGTTTCAAAGAAGAGTCCTTCAGAAGTGGAAGCATTCCCTATAGTTCCCCAAGCCACTTCTCTACCTGCTTTTGAAAACTTATCACTACCGTCGAAAGAAACTTCTTTGTAGATTTTGGAAGCTTGAGCCAACCCTAAAAGTCGTGGCATTTGTCCGGCAGTAGGACTAATATCTGAGGAGCTGTTGTATTGTTCTGTAAGGTTGACCCAATCGCCATTTTCATCGAGTGATCTTGTCGCAAAATGACCGTTCATTTGACGGCCTCCAGCCATGGGTTCTTCCTTGATATCAGTAACAGCATAAAGGGAAGTAAAGAAGCGTTTTGCATCCATTTCACCCAGTGCCATCATGAAGGTTTGATCTCTGTAATAGCCACTTCTGAAATCACCCTTTTCAAAGGCCTTCGCCCAGGCAATCTGCGCCAACTCTTTACCAGCGCCAAATATTCCAAATTTGGCCTTACCTGTAAGAACTTCTCGACGCCCCATTAAAGAGCATTCACGAGATAATACGGCGATTTTATAATCTTGAAGTACTTCGGTCTTGTACTCTTGGTAACTGATTTCTTTTTTCTGCTTTTCTGTCATGCGATAGGGTTGAGTTAAACTCAATGCAAATATACGACAGAATCTGCGCTACAATAGGCGCTTAAACACAAACAGAACGAACAAGGTTATCACGATCAATAGCAGAACCTGGATACCGCTACTTTTATAATGTACCTTATGCAGCTGAAGGTCCTTGCGGTAGCTAATAAAGAGGTAAATGAGAAATGATATCGCAAATAGAGCGGCAAAGATCCAATGCCCTGTCGTAATGTTTTCCATGTTGTAAATTTACGATGCAATCGTTCATAAAAAGCAAATCATGCAGAAACAGATAAAACATGTAGAAAAGTTCCATGACACTTTTGGAATCACCAATAAATACGAACCTACGGCAGCAGCGACAAAAGAAATTATAGCCTTACGGCATAGGCTTATGGCAGAGGAAAACGAAGAGTACCTCGAAGCTGCACTAGATGGTGATACAGTAGAAGTAGCAGATGCTCTTGGTGATATGATGTACATCTTGTGTGGAACCATTCTTAGCCACGGCATGCAACACATCATTGAAGAAGTGTTCGAGGAAATTCAAGCGAGCAACATGAGTAAACTAGGTTTAGATGGAAAACCAATTTACAGAGAGGATGGGAAAGTAATGAAAGGTCCTAAGTATTTCAAACCTAACATTAAAGCTATTCTGGATCGCTAACAATCGGAGCCAACAAAGAAGTTTTATGTGGCCGTTGATCAAATATTGTTTGACAACCCGGCAGCCATTCAGGTGAGGAAGACTTATTCGGGATATAGTTTGCTTCTACATCTCGAGCCATTTTTATCTTCTCCACAGCATCTTCGTGGAATGTAATCTTCATCCAAGAGCAGCGACTTTTATTGGAACCCTCCATCGCACCGTCATCACTCACATTATGGAGTAAAGCTTGGGCATTGCCATCTATTCTCACACTTTTCATGGAGTTTTCGTCAAAGTTGCCTTTTAGAATATTACCGGTAGTTTGATCAAAATACAAGGAGTCTTTGGTCTTAGTCGCAATAGTTACGTTAGCGAGCATATATAGACTGTCTAGCTCGTTATTGACTAGTTTCAATACCGTTGAATCTGCACCGAATTCGCTGTTACCACTCCATAAAGTGGGAGAAGGGTATAAGACCAATTCTTCTTCCGCTTCACCAAATAAAAAGTGTGGACTGATGCCTTGAAAATCTTCGCTAAAAAAGGAAGTTTGACCAAACAAATGCACTGTTTTGCTGGTGTCTAAGGACGAGCGTATGACCAAAGTATCTCCCTTTGCATAAATAGTGTCTTCCTCCATACTTTGCTCATAAAAGACTGGAGAAAAAGCATCTACAAACACTGGACTTTTCTTGTAATCAATAAAATCGCTTCGCAAAACGAATCCTTCGGAAGAATCTGCGACCGTAGCGTTTCCATGTAAGGTGCCATCTTCTGAATTCAGTGAGTAATAAAGGCTGTCCGCTGCTATATAACGCTTTGGCGCTAACATCTGAGCGCCACCAAACAACTCCAGTAAGTTCACATCCGCTGAATACGTACCCTTAGAACAAAACAACAACGTACTATCCTTGATGAACTGCGTGGGACCGGCGAAAGTATATTTATTCTTGTTAGGATAGTAGAGGAGGGTATCTGTAGTCATTTCAAAGGCTGAATCAATAGCTACAACGTTCCCTCTTAAACGGACCAACTCGTATTCAGTATTGTATTGGCCAAGATCGGATGTAATACGTAAATCTTTTCGCTCCAATGTTGATCTCGTCAGGTAGTACGCCGTTGATGTATTTCTATCATACTTCAAGACCGAGGTCGCTAAACGTGAAGAGGGGGTTTTAAGGACCACTTGTTCAGAGATGGTGAATGTTCTCTGATCTCCTAGATACGTTAATCGTTCTCCAGTAATAAGCACTGTATCCGCTTGACGTACTCGAATGTTGCCGTAGGCTTCAAAAGTATTCTGAGGACGATACAGTACTGCAGAATCGCAGTACATCAACGCTACATCCTGCTGAAGCGTTACGTTCCCTTTGAGATAATAGGTTTGACCACCGTCAATGCCTTTGACAAAGTCGGTCGTGTCGCTTCGAATGATTTGAACCTTCGTTTGACTCCACCCTGAGTGAAGGGTAGAGAAAAAAAGAGCCACACAAAATAGTATGGCCTTTTTCATTAGTCTCTTAATATGGTTTGAGCGCGATCCGGTCCAACGCTAACGAGCGTTATCGGTACGCCTACTTCTGCCTCAATAAAGGCGATGTAGTCCTTGAAACTCTGCGGGAACGACTCTTCATCAGTCATTTGCATCAAATCCTCATCCCATCCAGGAAGCTCTTTGAATATAGGTTCGATAAGATCTTCTTGAAGTTTGTATGGTAAATGCTTTACGACTTCTCCTTTGTACTTATAGGCAGTACAAATCTTTATGTTGCCAACACCACTCAAGACATCTCCTTTCATCATCATTAATTCAGTAACGCCGTTAATGTTGATTGCGTATTTCAAAGCAGGTAGGTCTAACCAGCCACATCTTCTTGGGCGACCAGTGGTTGCACCAAATTCGTGACCATTAGCTTGGATGGTAGCACCTACTTCATCCGCTAATTCTGTAGGGAAGGGCCCCGAGCCAACACGAGTGCAATACGCCTTAAAAATTCCGTAAACGTTTTTGATATTATTTGGCGCAATACCCATACCTGTACAAGCACCAGCACAAGTTGTATTAGATGACGTTACAAATGGATAGGTCCCAAAATCTATATCTAACAACGTGCCTTGAGCACCTTCGGCAAGAATAGTACGACCCTCAGCAATAGCATCGTGAAAATAGGGTTCACTATCAATAATGTCCAACGTACGTAAGTAATTGATCGCAGCAAACCAGTTAGGCTCAAGAGCCTCTAGATCATATTCAAACCCTTCATAACCAGACAGTAGCTGCTTATGCTTGTCTACTAACGCACTATATAATTCGTCGAAATTGTCCAATTGTATATCGCCAACTCGCAAACCGTTACGTCCCGTTTTGTCCATATACGTCGGACCAATTCCTTTTAACGTGGAACCAATTTTCTTCTTGCCCTTAGCAGCTTCACTAGCGGCATCTAG